>Ga0247609_10000025_pt1 | contig 219489 bp, 372 predicted proteins | sample 172DNAGHGlowgp2_FD_193487 | JGI IMG/M metagenome (GOLD analysis project Ga0247609, IMG submission 193487) | Sheep rumen microbial communities from Palmerston North, Manawatu-Wanganui, New Zealand - 1728 DNA GHGlow gp2 | ecosystem: Host-associated > Mammals > Digestive system > Stomach > Rumen...
ACGTGAGCAGCCTGCACCGCAGACCTTTAAGGTCCTGGAAGCAAAGGCACCCGCCCGTGCAGCCGAAGACAACGACGGGTCCTTGATTGGTTACATTCTCGGCAGCAGGTAGTGAGGTCACTTATGGGTAAACTGAAAATACGTGTTAAAGAGTCCAACGGCACTCTTTTGGACAGCTTTGACGATTTAGCGTCGCTTTTGAAATCTGCGGGTTCTAACCTTACAGGTCAGTTTAGTTTGCGGGATTCCGTTTATAACATTCAAAACGGTGGAAAGACGCTAGACACTCCCAAAGCAGTTAAGGCACAACTGCTTAAAAAGCGGGAGCATATTGAAGCTGCGTTTGATAAAGTGTTTAGTGCGTTGGACGCTTATCTGTAAACGGGGGCACTATGGCATTGCGAATTAAAATCCACGAAAGCAGGCAGGCAGAAGCACAGGGTCTTGTGTTCCTGCCCGAAGATTTGAAGTCCGAACTTGAATTTGAGCTGCCGACGCTTTACACCGCCAAAGGTCTTGCAGTGTTCAAGGGTAAGGAAGAAGTTGAACCCGACGCAGCCTGGGACGTTGAAAATATGTCCTGGGACGTTGACGAAGCCACGGTGAGCGGTAACTATCTTATGGTGGCGTTGACCGACAATATCGGTGCCGATGCTGTCAAGTCCGTTATGGCTGAAGACTACAAGAAAGCCGTGCTTCCCGAAGCCCTGGAACTTGTAGCCTACCTGGACGTTGAAGCCCTGCGTGAAGCCTTTGGCTCCCAGGTCGTTGACGCTACAAAGGGTAAGGATTGCGAACTCAATTACTACCTGGGCGACATTAACGATATGCGTGACGTTCCTGGTGGAATTGATAACGCATACACCGACGATGGTGAAGTTAGCTGTATGGTCGGTGCGTTCGGTTTCAGCGTGGCAGAAGCTATTAACGGTAGCGAAATCAAGGACACGCAGTCCTCGGACGAAGCCGTGAAGTTGGTTGAAGAACTGTATAACAAATACAAGTCGTAGTTCAAAATTACTATACTTGTAAAAAAAAATGGAGTTGCAATATGGCATTCACCTGTTCTATGCAGAAGAAAATTGAGTCGTTCAAAAAGAACGAATCCGCAGCGGGTCGTAAATTCTACGACGAATTTATTGAACCCCGTGCCCGTGAAATTCTTGAAGAATACGACGTGAACGAAGCCCAGGGCGGTATGTGCGATTATTGGTATAACATCGGTGACGGTGTTGAAGATATGGAGCGTGACGACCGTAGTGGCTTTTTCTCTTATAACGACGGTGGCGTTCAAAAGACCTGGATGACTACTCCGTTTATGCTTGCGGGCGGTGGCTATCTTGACCCGAAGACGGAACCCGAATATGACCGCCTCCGTAAGAACTGCGAAGACGACTATCGTGAAGAATGCGAAAAGAACGGGGTTGAGTGCGATTTCAGTTCCGAAGAATACTACGAATTTGAAGACGCTTGGTCCTCGGAAGGTCTTGAAATTTTCGCTTATGCGGAAATTATGCTTTACAGCCGTAATTCCGACCGTGACGAATATACGCTTATTGCCCGTATCAGTCGTAGTTTTGACTACACCTACGGTCGTAACCCGCAGGACGATTTGAACATTGAAATGGATTTGACTTCGGAACAGTTCACGAAGGAAAATGCAGACAAGTTCTTCGCTGCCGTGGAAGAGGCTTTTGCCAACTATTCGTTTAGCCAGGGCGACAAGGAAATTAACGTCAAGGCAGATTAAGTCTGCAAAGGAAAGGTAAACACTATGGCACTTAAACAGATTACTGCCAAAGATTTTAAGGATGCCGTTAGCAGTCTTACAAACGGCTACACCTGTTGGCATAAGTTACTCGGTCGCACCGACGCAGGCACGGAATTAGTTTTCGTGATTGGTTGGTCCGACGCAGGTTACGACGAAGACGACGCAAAGCAAAACGGATATGCCGATGGTAGATATACTATTTGCTCCAAGATTGCGTGTCAGTCCCGATATAACGGTAGTCAATCCGACTACGACGGTGACTTTGAAATGCCGTATGACAAGGAAACAGGCGACGTTTGGGACACTGACACTATGGTGTCTAACAACGAATCCGATTGGGAAACCGACGCAGCTACTTACAACAAGGACGCACAGGCTATTTGGGACACCTACTGTGTCCCCGATGAAGACGGTTTCACTGCGTTAGACGCTTTGTTTGAGTCCAAGAAATCGTCCGAAGCAAAGAAGCATACCTGTTCTATGCAGAAGAAAAAGGAAAGCCTTGCAAAGAAGACTGAAATGGTTCGTCCCGAAGACCCCGACGAACTTAAAGTTGGAAAATACACGGCAGACGTTTTGACCGCAGACGGTGATTTTATCTTGTCATTGCCCGCTTTCTATGACGACGTTGCTGAAACTGTCAAGGCTGCAAAGGACTACTTGCAGGAAGAATCCGATTATGTTAAGGACACAGGTCTTGTTCCTAGCAAAATCCACGTAACTACGGTTGTTGCTAAACGTGGTTGGAATATGCCACAGTTCGTTAAGGACGTTGACTTGAACGCTACCGAAGCGAAGAAGCCTGTTTGCTCTATGCAGAAGAAAAAGGAAAGCCTTTCTGCGAAGAAGTCCAAGAAGTGCGAAGGCTTGATGGACGACTTGCCGTATGACGCACCCGTAGCCATTGAAAGTCTGTGTGCCGAAATTATGAGCCACACCGACGCATTTACCATTGAAGACGCAGACGTGGCTGAAATGTGCGGTAAGTGGTATATTCGTGATTACGCAAATGGTTCTACCGCAGCACATAACGAAGACGAATTTGTTGACGAAGTTCTTGCAGGTCTTTCGGGCAGTCCCGTGGACGGCTCCCCGTTCGGTGCAGCCGAAGCCGAAGGATATGCTAGGAAGATTTACAACGAAGTCGTTGCTTAAAGAAATCCTACGACAAAATTATCAAGGTGCCCCGATTGTTCGGGGCACTTTTTGTATGCACGTTTTATTTCGCACAAATTAAATATAATAGATTACCTAATTTATATAACAAATTACCTACAACATATAACTAGGTAACTTGTTATATTTGACATTTTTTGTCATTTTATTTATAACTTTTTTAAAATTGCACAAAAATTTTATTATATTCTGTTGTCAAGGGAGGGCATTTTCCCTGCCAATACTTGTCCGTAATTTTTATTGCAGACAAATTCCCTTGTAGGAGGGTGGCTTTCGCAGGCTACCTCTAACAAACTAAAAGATAACCCTATCAAGGAGAGCATTATTATGCTTAAATTCCGTAAGAAACTCCGTGAAGACGACAATATCGTTGAAGTTGGCGACGTTAAGTTGGACGCTAAAGAATCCGAAGTCGTGTTCGCAGACAAAGACAAGGACATCCAGGTTGTCGTTTCCCCCGACCCCGAAAACGAAAACTCTGTGACCGTCGCAGTTCTTTCTAACTCCAACGACGACGTGGAAGACGAAGAAGTTCTCGGCTCCGCTTCCGTTGAAGGTAGTGAAGATAAAGGTGCTGAAGAATCCCGCAAGGCTGCTCGTCGTGAGGCATTCCGTAAGCGTCTTGAAGCCCGTCGTTCTGCAAAGAAGTCCCCCGCACCCGCCCGTAACGAGGCTCGTGTCCAGGCTTTCCGCAAGCGACTTGAAGCCCGTCGTGCTGCAAAGCAAGCAGAAGGTAAGACTTCTACTTCCACAGCCGATGCCCGTAAAAAGGCTATCGGTGAAGCAAGGGCAAAATTCCGTTCCAAGATTGGCAAGAAAGCCTAACCAAAAGGAGAAGACATTATGAAGACTTCTGTTGAAGAAATGTCCAATCAGAAATACAACCGCCTCGTAGAAAGCTACGAAGCCCGTTACAGCAAGCAGTTTGAAGCACTTGCAAAGTCCCCGTCGTTCAAGGGCACCTTGTCCAAGAACGCTATGTTCAACCTCGGTCAGCAGATGGACAACTACAAGCGTTACGAAAGTTTCGTGAACGAAAATTCCTCGGCTTCTAGCCTGGGTGTGTTGCCCCGTGTTGCTCTTGACCTTATTTCCGCTACCTACGCACTTTCTATCGCTCCGCAGCTTGCAAGTGTGCAGACGCTTGAAGAATCCCAGGGTCTTATCTACTTCAAGAAGACCTTTACCCACGGCTATCCGCTGACTGCACAGGAAGGACTTCAGCAGCTCCCCGAAGACCGTTGGATGGGTGCCGACGGCAAGTTTGAAGGCGACAAGACCTTTGCGGGTGCTTGGAAGAAGTGGCTTGACACCCGTGGTCGTCCCGCTGACAGTGGCGAAGGTGACTTGGATGCTGCTACTCTCGCTGCCAAGAACTTTGACGCTGTGACTTTCACCGCCCTCAAGGGTTGGCAGGCTTCCCCGACTGCATATATGTCCGAACGTCAGTTCGCTATTGCAGCCGACGGCAAGGCTACCATTAAGTATGGTGTTGGCAATCTTCGTTGGAACACCCCGATTAACGTCCGTCTTGTTGACAAGAACGGCAACATTGAAGACATTGTTGGTGTCTGTGGTGGTCCTGGTCAGCTCCCGACCTTCTACGGTAAGTTGTCTGTTACCGCTGCTGCTGTTGGTCCCGACCTTGTTCTTACCATTCCGACAGGCTACCAGGGTGGCGTGACTTATGACGTTGACTTTGAAAAGGCTCCCGACGTTCCTGCTATTGAATACGCTCTTGACAACAAGGTTGTCAGTGCCGAAATCATTGGCTTGAAGGAAATGATGGGCACGTTCAAGTCTTTCCAATTCAACAAGCGTTTTGGTAAGGCTGCGTCCGACGAAGTTCTTGCTGACCTTACGGGTCATATGGCTATGGCTGAAAGCGAAAAGATTCTTGCAGCCTACGTCCGTTGTGCTAACAAGTGGAAGCCGATTACCTGGAATCTTAACAAGACCGCAGGTATCAGCGAATTTGAACACCGTCAGTCTTTCCTGTATGCTATCCAGGCTGCTTCTGCTGCTATCGGTAGCCGTGCAGGTAAGGGTCACGCCAACAAGATTGTCGCAGGTTACGTCGCTTGTCAGTATATTGCGTCCCTCCCTGGTTTCCGTCTTGCTCCGCAGACGAACCTTGTTGGTCCGCACGTCTATGGCACTCTTGAAAACGAAGGCATTACTGTTATTCGCTCCAACACTATCGTGGCTCCGAACGAAGTTATCTGTGCTTACAGCTCCGACAACAGCCCGTTTGAAGCACCTGTCGTGTGTGCAACGTATATGCCTGTGTTCTTGACCGACACTATGCCTGTCGCAGACAATCCGTTCCAAACGCAGCGAGCAATCGCTTCCTGGAAGGCGATTGAACCTGTCGTGGCTGAATTTGTGCAGCGTATCGTTATCACGAAGGATGCCGAAGCACCTGCCGACGTGAACGTGTTCCTTACTACCACCCCGAACGGTGGCAGCGGTAGCGGTTCTAGCAACGGCTAATTGCTTAACTCCCTGTTGAGTGAAGACACCCCTGCGTAAAGCGGGGGTGTTTTTTTATAGGGGGGTTGTCCGAAGTTGAAAAAATTTTATTATTTTTATTGACGATAAACTTCAAATGGGGTAATGCTTATGGCAGAAGAAACCACCGCACCCGATTCTTATTCTTACCTGGCTTACATTTTGGCTATGTATGCCGACGAAGAACAGCGTGACGAAACCCTGTGGACGGGAAACTTCACGGGCGATGTTCTTCCGTTCTAGCGTATAACAATTTTTCCAAACAAGGGACACCCGTATGTCTAACAAGAAATTCAAGATTACCGTTAAAGAAAGCAAGAAGTCCGAGGGTCTTCCCCCGAAGCGTTTGGGCAGCAAGCGTCAATATCGTTCCCGTGCGGACCTTATTAACAAGATGAAGCAACTCGGAGCCGTGGAAATCACGACTAGCAAGCAGTTCAACGACATTAAGAACTCGCAGTGGCTCCATACCGCAGGTTACGCCCTTGACACCAACGGCAACCTTGTGGCACAGTCCTACTACGGTGACAAGGACGGCAAGTGGTATTACACTTCCACCCGCAACTTTGATAGCGACTACCTTCCCGAAAGCAAGCAGCACGAAAACCGCACAAAGGAAGAAGAAGTCACTAATATCTTTAAGGGTATGAAAGAATGGGCTACCAAGTGGTCCAACTCCGACAAGGACCGCAAGACCATTGCAGACAATCTTGACCTTGAAGCAGTCCAGGAAAATATGTCCGATATTGTTGAAATTTTGGACAATAACTTTGAATGGGACGGTTACGGGTTTAAGTTCGTTGTGGTTGGCGATTACGAAGACGACGACACCCGTGACGAAGCCGAAGCAAATCAGTGGAACAGTTGCTATGGCGTTTGTGAAGAAATTGCAGACCTTATAGGCATTCCCAATGAAGGTCACGTTATTGGTGAAATGAATACCTATTTTTGGGAAGACATTGAAGCGGTTTGGCGTGACGACGAAAGCAAGAAATCCGAAAGCCTTTCGCTCAAACAGAAAGAACTTAAAGATATGGCACGTTACGGTGAAGCCGAAGACATTACTACCATATCCGACGCAGAAGCAAAGGAACTTCGCAAGAAGGGCATTGAAACGGTGGGTGTTAGCCGTGGGACCTACGGAATGAACGGTGCCTTGCTCCGTGACAAGGACGGCAAGAAATACGTGATTACCGCCCGCAGCTCTAACCTGTTCTACTTTGTATAGAATTTTTTAAATAAAGGAAAAACTCTTATGACTAAAACATTCACCTGCTCTATGCAGAAAAAGAAAGAAAGTTTTGCGAAGAAGTCCGAAGCAGCCGAAATCAAGGACAAGCAGTATTACCTTGATATGTTTGACAAGGCATACAAGGAATGCGTCCAACTTGACATTGACAATGGCGGTAATGGCGAGGGTTGGGCAGATTACTTTACCGACACAAAAAATTATGGGGATTTCACTCAAAAAGAAGCCGACGAAATTGTTGGCTATTATATGGAGTTCCACCCCGAAGCCGATGAGGAACCCGATAGACCTTACAGGGATTGGTTGGATAATACGAGGGGTCTTGAACTTACTCCGTTGGACAAGGAAATCACCCGTATCTTGAAAGCCCTGTATGCCCCTAATGAATCCACGAAGTCCGAAGGCGTTGAAGCCTTGAAAGACAAGGTTGTGTCCGACGGCACCTTGAAGCCCGAAGACCTTATTCCGAAGTTCCTTAATGCCTTGAAGCACGACGAAACTGCTCACTCCAAGTTCTTGAAGGACTATCCCGAAATCCTTGAAATTCAGTCCTGGGACGACGTGGACGACGAAACGAAGTCTATGCTTGTGGACGAACTTACCGACGCACTTAACGGTATTGCACCCGACGGATATTTCTTTGGTGCGTCCGATGGCGACGGAGCCTGCTTCGGCTTTTGGAAGGTTGACCCCGACGAAAGCAAGAAGTCCGAGGGTGCGAATGCCCTACCAACTAAAGAAGAAATGAAACGTGTGGTTGACGGTTTAAAAAAAGGCTATGTCCACCCAAAGTGTTGCTGTCCGATAAAAACTCCAAAAAATGGCTAAAAACAGCATTTAACCCACAGACCCCATAAATTGCTATATTTGTATTGAAAAAATATAGTTTAATGGGTAGAACATAACTCAATGGGTAATCTTATGAGCAATACAAGCAGCATGATATCTGTTCAGGATGTCTTGAAATGTCTTCACGAACACGGTGTACAAGGAAACTCCGCCAGGATGGAAGTGGTCAATATGCTAGACCATAAACGGGTAAATACCAACTACTGGTATTCGCCAGAATCAATAGTCAGGCAGTTGACCGATACTATAAGGGATTATCTTACCGGCCTATGCGGCGAAGTATCCGAACCGAAGAAAGCTACGCTGAGCAAGCTGAAATTTGAACTGAACAAGGCGGAAGACCGAGTTGTAATTTATCTTGCTGATGAAGTCATTGGTCACATTTTCTGGTGCAACGATGAGTATAATCTGTGTTGGGAAGCTCACAACACCAAAAAACCAGAACAACAGTTTGACACTTGGAAATTTTCCGGCCACTTTGAACTTGATACATTGATGGAGAAAATCACCACTGTTGTTGAGGCAATATCCAATGGAGATTGTAAGGTAATGCCAGTGGGTGAAACCGATGAATATGACATCAATAGCCGTGAAGCGTATGATGCCGCCATTGCCAAGATAAAGGCACATGTCGATGATGAAGTTGGGCGTGGTGAATATGATATCGTTTCATTAGTAGAGGAAGAAAAACAGTATTATAAAGCGTCACTTGCATACATCAAGTACCTGGAAGAAACCCTTGCCAATACACAATCTCTCGTGATTGCGTACGGTGAGAAGATTACTGAACAGAAAGATTCCCTGCTCAATATGTGCGCCAGACTAGGCAAGATGGGCTACTTGGCTTACCATAATATCCAGTCGAAGATGACCGAAGTGTTTGGTGACGAAGAAGGAGCACAACGGGCCGCCATCAAGAAGGAACAGTGGAAGAATGTCGAACGCAAGTGCAAGGAGACGGTTGAACGGAACAACCGTCCGATTGAACTGACGGTCGGCGACAAGCATGTCAGTCCAAAGGATTTAGGTTGGTACTGATTTATGCCGCCAACGGCAGAGGAATAGGCGGACGGAACATATAAGTCCACTTTGAACCATCGTAGATGGCCTCAGCATTATGGCGTTCCCATACAGATTCCTTGAAGTTGAAATCACCATCGGCGTAGTTGCGAAGATTATGCCATACCAAGTAGTTGTTGAGATACTTGGTAGCAACTCCGTGGAAGCGTTCCATGAATGTCTTTAGTTGACTATGATAGCCGTTGATGTGCTGGATTCCCAGCGTGCCACTGACACGCTGGGTAGATTTTAACTGCAATAGGTTGATGCCTTCCCGTTCCGCAAACCCTACATACGCATTGTGCTTGTCGGTGCATAGAACCGCATCCGGTGAGATACGACCGGCGAACACGCTGGAAATGCTCCGCACCGATGCACGACCCAAGTTCGCAATCTGTGCGATGGACTTGCCGTCACGGTTGACCGCACACGGCACACATACCTTTTCCAATGAAATACCACGCTTTTTGGAGCGTTCGCCTCTCATGTGAGGCTCACGGGGCATACTGAAGAACTGGCTCCGACTATGGTTACCCTTGAATGAAATACGGAAGAAGGTCTCGTCCGCTTCCACGATGCCATCCAGTTTCACCTTGGACTGCATTTCTTGCAGAGCATCCAGAATCTTGTGGCGGAGGAAGAAGGCGGCGTTCTTGGAAATACGGCACTCATAAGCCGTTGCCCTGACCGTCATACCGTGCATCATACAATGCACATAGCGGAGATAGGTGTCAAGCGGCAGCTTGGCTCCATGGAAGATGGTGCGGGTCGCATAGGTGAATGACTTACCGCAACCCTTGCATTGAAACCGCTGGTGCCCGGTCTTGGTCTTGCCGTTCTTCTTGACATCCACTAGACCACAATGCGGACAGCACACGCCATTGTGGAAGCGGTACTTACCAAGGAACTCTTCCATCGTGGATGAGTCGATGATTTCGGTCATCTGCGGAGGCATGCCGAGCATCTGCATGAAGCGCATCTTGTCCGATTTGGACAAGGTGTTGTACATCTGGTAAACAAGATTTACTTCGGACATAAGACCTCCTTCTATAATGGAAATATAGCAAAACAGGAGTGTCATTTTATGTCAATAGCAAACCCCTATGTAAAGCTTGGATTACATAGGGGTGAAATGGCAAAATTGGACTAATTTCAGCGATTTTTCAGACCAGCAACACTTTGGGTGGACATAGCCTTAAAAAAAGACAAGGCTTTCTCTCGTCGTTATTCCGTTGATGATAGCGTTTTGTATGGTGCTATTGATTCGGAGTGGTCGCCTGTTATGTCTATCAAGGATAAAAAGACAGGTAAGACTTACGCTACTATCTTGTTTGACGGGGATGGTAAAATTCGTATTAACGGATTTCCGTCTTCCCCGATTGAGGGGGATAGTTCCGATATAGATTGGATTTTGGAAGTTTTGCGTAATAAGAAGCCGTCCGAATCCAAAAAGTCCGAAGGCGTTGGTGGCAAAATCAAAATGGGCATTGACTACAATATGTTTATGCGTATGTGTGCGTCCGCAGCCTATCTTGACGAAAACGAAGACTATTGGGACGCTCTTTGGGAATACTATTCCGAAATGGGCGAAATTGAAGACGCTTGTGAGTTCTTTGATAACTTGTTCCAATACACGTCCTGGTGCGACGAAGACGAAGTGTATGACGAATACCTGGACGATTCGTATAAGGACGGCACAAAGAGCAAGGCTGAATGTATTGAAGCTGCCGTTGACGCAGGCGACCTTGACGTTTTTAAGACGGACAAGGGCTATCTTGTAATTCAGTAACAACCCGTGAAATGCAGAAGCACCCCTTAATTGGGGTGCTTTTTCGCATACGGCATTAACTAGACAGCCACGATTTTATTTATATTTCGGATATGCTTGAACCCGATAATCAAAAAGTTTATTTCATAGAGAACGACGACTTGTCTAAACTCTATCCCGACGCAGAAGACGCACAGGACAAAGCCCTGGGCGTTCTTGAAGGTGAGCAGTCCTTTATTATCGTGGACGGTGAACAGCTCCCCATAGGCTACGATAGCGAAAAGGACGCTATCCTGGTGGAAGACAGCAGCGTTTCCGATAGCGTGATTAAAAAGGCTCGCAAGCTGCTTGACCTGTTCGTGAAGAATGAACTGTTCGGGACCCGTGAAATTGAAAATGAAAACGGGTTTATGCCCGACGACGATTACCCTATGTCCGTGAATGTCACGGACGGTAATTCGTATCGCACGGTTTCTTATTACCCGTCTATGCAGCAAATGGCGAATGCACAGGTCCATTTGTGGACGGGAAGCGGGTATAGCACCCACGTATTCTATGTGAACGTCCATAATGGCGACCGCAACCCCGAAGAAGCCCTGGAAACGGCTGTGGTCCTTGCCGAAAAGATTGACAAGTCCGTATTGTTAGACGTTGCCGAAACCGAACAGGCTATGGCAGACGACGGTCATTACGACAAGGATAGCGGTGAGGGCGACGCTGTTTTTGAAGAAACATACATTTACGTTGACGCTACAATGTTGGGGGCTACGCAGCCTTACTACGTGTATGCAGAAAACTTCGGAGTGTTGCCCAATAAGGGCGAACTCGCATAAATGTGAGGCAGACTATGGCTAAAATGAAAATCAAGGTCCACGAAAGAAATTCCGATAATGACCCGCAGCGTTTCTACGATAAATTGAACCCTGTTGAAAAGAGCCGTTTTGACGGGCTTGCCGACACGGTTGAAGCCCTGGTTGGTGTGTTTGATGAAAACGGGAAACTGTCTAAACCGCAGCAAGACCAACTCAAGGAAGCCAGGGACACAATTTACGTGTTTGGCTATGCAGCCAGGGGCTATGTAAGTCTTGCCGACGAAGTTCTTGCCAACTATGGCGTGGAACCTTTGCTTGACCCGAACGAACCTGTCTTTGGCGAATCCAAAAAGAACGAAGACACCGACGACGCAGCCGAAGCACTCGCAAAGGAACTAGGGGTTTCTGTTGACAAGGTTTCGGATAGCTCCCAGGACTATGACTATTATGAACCCGATTACACGTATGACGTTGAATTGACGAACGGCAAGACTGCTACTTACCTTGTGTATGATAATCAGCAGTCTGCTATTGACGCTGCTGCGGACGATTTGGGTGAACGTTTCCACGATGACAGTAGCATACTTGGGGCAGCTATTGAATACTTCGGCTTCGGGACGCTTTCCGATTATTTGAACGGATATGACGACGACGAAATGGCTGAACTTGAAAGTCTTTGTGACGACGTGAGTTCCGAAGAATTTGCACGTATGTTGCAGCAGAAGGGCGGTGTGGATTACCGTGGGTTTGCTGAATACAACATAGGCGAACTTGGGGCTGCTTGGCACCTTGCCGATTATGACAACAAAGAAGTTGAACTTGAAAACGGTATGCTCGCATATCGTGTAGATTAAGGGAGTAAGTATATGTCTTTGAAAATCAAAACACACAAGTTTGAAAGCCGTGTAGCCCCCGCTGCACAGCGTCGTCCGTTTGGTCGTATGGCTGAATCCAAAAAGTCCGAAGCTACAAGTTTCGGTGCGGGTATGTCTAAACGCACGGACCTGTCCAAAATGCGTAATTTGGGTGAAGTCATAGACGTTCTTGAAGAACACAAGAAACTTATGGAAAACAAGGCAAAGGATTTGTCGCAAAGCAAGGAAGACTTGCAGGCTGCGATTAAGTCCCTTAACGAATTTTCCAAACACGTCCTGTTCTTGAAGCAGCAGTCCGTAAAGGGTATCAAGGACGCACTCACGTTCAACAAGTCCCCCGAAGTCAAGGCTGCTGCCGATATTGAAAAGCACTTGAAGAATGCTCTTAAAATCCTTTACTCCGATTATGAGAACATTCCCGATGTTACTCAACTGCTGACAGTTGTTGACAGTCGTTATGCTACCCGTGGTGACAAGGTTGTGACCGCCTGGGTTGACAATGCGACCCGTGCTATTGAAGTGGACGCAAAGACGATTAAGGACAGCATCGCTGCGGGCGATATGTCCGAAGACGACGTTGTGAAACTTGTGACGGTTACTTACGCTACCCACGGTGTCAAGAACAAGGACACCGTTGAAAAGGTAACGCCCGTCCTTGAACGTATGAACGCTTTGCTTGCTTCGGCTCCGAAGATTGAAGAAGCGGTCATTGACCCGAAGGAATTTAAGGAACTCCGTGACCTTGTGGAACAGATTGTTAAGGAAGCGTCCGAACCGACGCTTACTGTCAAGACTGCTATCACTACGCTTTCAAAGGGCGAACTCGCAACCGTCCCGTCCGAAGCGTTTGTGTCCGAGGGTCTGCTTGACAAACTCAAAGACCTTGTGGCTTCTCTCAAGGACAAGATTTCGTCCCTGTGGAACTCGTTTACTTCCCTGTTCTTCAACCTGGAAGACGAAGCCCTTGAATCGGCTGAAACGTTTGCCGAAGTTGAAGAAGGCTTTGCCATTATGGGCATTGTCGTTGAATCCTACGTCGCAAAGAGTGTTCCGCTCGGCAAGCAGTTTGAAGTCCTTACGAAGTCCGTGCTTCACTGCTGCGATAAACTTGTCAAGGACGCTTCCCTTGCGGGCGAATTTGACGACGAAGTGATTTACGCAGAAGAAGCCGTCAATAATGCCGTTGAGTCGTTCCAGGCTCTCGGTGAAGCCTGCAAGACTTTGAAGAACGCATTGTCGTATCACAAAAACGAAGACAATATGAACGTTATCGGTATTCTTGCGGACGCTATCACGCAGATTGTGAACGACGACAATGGCAGTGCCGATACGGAAGGTGGCGACGACTCCGAAGACGACGAAAATCCTGTAATCCGTGACGTTGAAAAGGAATATAGCCCCGCAGGTGGCGAGGGCGGTGAAGAAGGTCCCGAAGCGAACGGTGGCGAGAACGAAGCCCCGAACCCCGCTGAAATGGGCGAACCCGAAACGTTCTAGTCAACGCCTGGTCCGCTGAAAAGTATAGTTGCCGAGGAATACTCGGCAACTTTCATTTTTGACGCTGCGTGACTATATTTCATATAGGACAACCACGGCATACAAAAAGGAAACTGTATGACGCTAGACGAAAAAGTAAAAGAACTGTATGACACGCTGAAGCCGATATGCAAGGAAAAGAAATTGAACCTTGCGTGGGAAGTCCATAAGGCGTTGAAGAAATTCCGCAGCGAACACCCCGACCTTGACGAACAGTGGTCCATTGAAGCCTTGAAGTGCTGACCGTTTTTGACAGACACTTTGTAGGTATTCTGTTATATTCATTGGGTAACTTGTTATATTACTAGGTAATTTGTTATATTTATTTTGTATAAAATAAATCTTTCCCCATTAACTGAAATTCTGCGGTAATGCTCCGCAGAATTTTTATTATTTTTAGAATGTTGCAACAATAACATTAGGAGTATTCCTCAAATGAATTTTACCGAAAATGCAAAGACTAAATTTTGGGCTGACCTTTCCGCAGGTGTAAAGTCCACTTTTGGACATTCTCTCGGTGAAGCGTTCCACATTGACCAATACAAAAGTGGTCGCTTCTCGTTTACCGAATCCGTGACGGGCGGTCCTGGTGCTGTCACACGGCTTATGGACTCTTTAAAGGCTTCCTCGCCTGTCATTGAGTCGGTTCGTATGACACCGATTTCCAACGGCTACAACGCTACATACAACGTGTCGGTTGAATTTAACCCCGTCAAGGCTGAATCCGTTTACAGCGACGGCAAGGACAACGTTAAGACTTTTGAAAAGGACGGCAAGACCTACGTCGTCGGTAGCGACGGAAACGCTATTCCTGTTGACGACCCCGACAAGTTTATGGATAATGTAAACAAGACCACGGGTTCTAGTTACAAGAAAAAGTCCGAAGACGCAGACCAGGTGGATATGGACGGGTTCCCGATTGAACTTGACTCCGTTATCGCTCTCGCAAACGAAGCCCTTGACGGCACGGGCGTTACTATCGCCAACGAAGGCGGTAAGCTGCTTGTCCGTGGTGCGTCCGAACTTGTGAAGCCGACCCAGGAATTTGTCCCCGAACCGTATTACGGTGCCGACTCTATTGACGGTGGCTACGACGAAGAAACGGGCGACCTGGCTCTTACCATTCCCGAATATCCGACGGAATACGAAATTGAACAGCTCCGTTCGTTCCTTATTTCTGCCGTCAACTGTATTATGGACCACGCCCTGTGCAAGACTGCCGATTGCTCCGACGACGATTGGTGCAACGCTATGGCAGAAGCCGAACCGTGCGAAAGCTACGTTCACAAGTATGGCTACCTGGGCGAAGCATTTGTCGGTAATGACAAGAAGCAGGTTGCTATCCTGGTGAAGTCGCTCTTGCAGGAAAATCGCCTGGAAGACGCAAAGAAAGTCGCCACGAAGCATATGGGTGCTGAAATGGCAGAAGGCTTCACCCGCAAGTATGCACCCGAAAAGGTGGAAGAAAAACATCAAGCGGTCATTACAGACGAAATGGCTCTGCTTGACAGAATGCACGAATCCGCTATGAACCGTGCCCCCGAAAAGGTGGTGGAAATGGATTCCCTCGTCGCCAAAAATTTAACACAGGAGAAGTAAACTATGCCGATAAATGATAGTGCAGGTGTAGGTGTTTACCTTATTGACAAGTCGCAGCGTTCTTCTGTCGCTATCGGTTTCCGTTCTGCGGGTGCCATTGAAGCAGACAGGGGACTGTGTAACAAGCCAACCTTGATTTCTAGCGAAGACGACTACGTTAAGGCGTTTGGCACTCCGTCTATGGAGCGTCACGGTCTTGCTGCTATGGAAGCATATTTGCTCGCACAGCGTAAGGTCCCGCAGGTTCTCGTCCGTGCAAAGGACCCGACAATGCTCCCGTCGGACACCCCGTTCGGAGCTATGAAGTTTACCGTGGAAGACGGCAAGTTGGTCGTGAACACGATGCTTCCCGCTATTGCGATTGCTTCCCCAGGCGAGGGTATGGACAATGAATCCTACCTTTACTTTAAGGGCGAAGGCGATTACTGCTCCAAAGAACGCAAGAACGTTGTCGTTCGTTTGAGCCAACCTGTCACGCAGTCTGCTTACGCAAAGGAAGGTCGTTCCGTCCGTGTGCAGTTGTTTGACTTCAACGGTTCCAACCATATTGACGAAGACGTTCCCGCAGAACTCGCATTCAACCCCGACGTTGCTAACTTGATTTCTGCTACGGGCGATTTCAAGTTGGACGGCTTCCTGGTTGGTTCCGCTGCGGGCAGTGACGCAGGTGCTTCGGGCGAACACCCCGTAAAGATTACCGCTTTCGTGAACGGTCGTGTTTACAATATGCCCGAATTTGATTATTCGTCTTTGTTTGACGGTTCCGATTGGGGTATGTTTGATAAGTTCGCCCAGGCTGCGAAGGGTGCTACCTACGCAGACGGTGAGCCTGTCATTGAAGAAGATTGGGACACCCCGCTTGTTTATACCCCTGGTGTGGGTGTGGAAGGTTCGGGTTCCGACGAAAACGAAAAGTATGGCGTGTATTACCTGTATTCGGGTAAGGACGGTGGACCGCAGAAACTCAACTGCTTCGGTCTGTCCATTTCCCTTACGGCTACCGTGGAACTCCCGATTGCCGAAGACCCGACTTCTACCCGTAAACTCGCCCCTGGCTTCTATGGCTATCCGTGCGGTAGCGTGACGGTTGCGAAGAAGGGTGACGGTTACGTTGCGAAGTTCAACATTAGCACGAACCTTTACCTCAAGAACCGCAGCACCTATATGTTTATGGGTGAGCAAAATGAGTATTGGGCTTCCTACTACAAGACCTACTGCGTGAATGACTTCGTGGTGTCTATGTCTTACGACGACTTTGATTCCAACTACGTGTCTATGCAGATGGACGCTGTAATGGGCGGTTCCAAATACCTTGTTCCGAAGTCTAGCCAAATCTTTGGCGACTACACCATTGATTACGGACACGACGACATTACGAACAAGCTGCACTACTTTGAGGGTATGATTAAGGCTAACACCATTCCTATGCAGAACAAGTCCTACGCTTACTCGCAGGCACTTCAAGTTTTGCTTGGGGACAACCTTACCCGTTGGCGTTGTTTGGCTACCCCGAACCTGGGTGACGTTATGAACCCTGCGGATTACATTTCCGCTATCACGTCGTCTAACGAAGCAACTCTCGGCTTGTCTAACATTGGTCGTGCTGCTGCTACGGACGTGTTCGGAAATCTTACGGGTCGTCACGGCAACCGCTTTATTGCCGACTACTGTCAGTATGCTTACCGCACTCTTGCGGGCAAGCGGACCGCAGTCACTATGGCTTGCCTTGTCGCAGACTTGCTCAACAGCCATTACAACGACGGTATTGAAGCACGTCCCCCGTTTGGTTACAACTACGGTCAAATCGCTTGCTTGTCCTTGTCGCAGCAGTTTAGCGGACCCGAACGCAATATGCTTGCAAGACAGCTCAAGATTAACCCTGTTGTTGAAGACGGTGGTTACTACATTTGGGAAGAACGCACGTCGCAGCTTACCGACACGTCCTTGTCCGACGTTCATTGTATCATTTCGTTCCTGTGGATGAAGTTCGCTATCTATGACGCTATGAAGTCTTTTGTGGCTGAATACAACGACCAATCTACGGTGGACCGTGGTCTTGCAGTTCTCGGTCAGTTGAACCAAAACTTCATTGACAAGAACTACATTGAAGAAGGCATTGTAAGTGCCGACAAGAACGTTATCGGTGACGAAGTGCTTCGCTTTGACTACGCAATCCGCTTCAAGGGCGTTGCCCGTTTCGTGGACGTTTATATCACCGCATACAGTCAAACGCAGACTTTGGCTGTGTCGCTCGCACAGGAGGCTTAATCTATGCCACAGAATATCAAGATTAACGAACTGCTTGGCGATGACTTCAAAGAGTATAACTACGCAGTTACGTCTAATTGGCGTATTGACTTTTCGGGCAGTAATGAGTTCAAGAAACTGCTTGAAGGTGCCCCTGGTGACGACGGGCACCCTGCGGTGTTGAAGCAACTGTCTTTTGCGTGTCATTCGGATTTTCAGTTTGAAGCCGACGTTGAATACGCAGAAGCCGAAATCAAGGGCATTCACATTTCGCAGGCTGCTTGGCAGGACCGCTTCATTGACTCGCTGCCGATTGACGTGTATGAAAATATGGACCACCGTGTTTTCAAGGCTCTCGTCCAGGCTGCTAACAAGACTGCGGGCTACTTTAAGCACCGTGATATTGCTGCGAAGACGGAATACACCTTTGACGGTATCACGCTTACCGCTTTGGGCAACACCGTTGACGGTTCCGAACCGTCTAACGCAATCGTGTATCACTTGAAGGGTGTGCAGATTAAAAAGGTGCAGTCCCCGAACTACACCTCCGACGCTGCCGAAATCGGCTCCGTGCAACTTGAACTCAAGGCACACGGTTGGACGATTGGCGACGACGGCACGACCTAATCGCCCCGTGTAATTGTTGCAAAATGCCCCGCTCATTTCGTATGGGTGGGGCATTTTCTATACAGAATAATGTATATTTAGGCTATGGCATTTAACGTAAGAAACGGGCTGTCAATCCAATCAGCGATTGATACGACATTTTTAGACACGGCACATTTTGACGCAGAATGTGAGTTCCCCCGTGGTTTTGACGAACTGAATAAGTTGGCAATATCTACGGTTGGGGGTCTTCGCCCGTTCATTCTTGAAGACGGTCAGTTAAAGACCCAGGAATTTACCGTTGAAGCCTACGTGTCTAATAAACAAGATATGCTGCTGCGTTCGCTTTATACGGCAACCGTCCACCCTGGCTACATAGATTTACGGTTGCCCATAACGCTAATGTGGGGTCACGAAGACAACCCTATGCAGCTAAAATGCTATCTTGCTAAATATGAACCACCCGAATCGGTGTCCTACAAGGACGCTGAAATCCTGGACGTAAAACTTACGCTACGGGCAATTTAACAACCGAGGTAACAAATGCTAATTCCTGTAAACTCCCTGCCGTCCAACTTCAAGCCTTACAAATTCAAGTCTTTCAAAATGAAAGCTATGAGTTTGCAGCAGGCGATTGACTTGGGCAAGAACCCGTCTTTGAAAGACATTGTGAAACTCTTGCAGACGCTTGTGGGCGACGAAATTGACGCAAGCGTTCTTGTCCCTGTGGACGTGAAGTATCTTGTAGCTATGCTTGCGTTCCACGCTTACCCGAAGCAGAAGTGGGACCTTGAACTTACTTGTCCGCACTGTAAGGAAAAACATAAAAGGGCTATCACTATGAGCGATTTCCCGCCTGTTCCTAGCCTTGCAGCGGACGACCCCTACCCGCTCACCATTGACGACGGGAAGCACGTTTGGGAATTGGGCTATGCGTCCGTTGACGCTTGGGAAGAAATGGTTAGTAAGTTGGGTATCACAAAGGACACCGACCTGGACGATTTGGACCCCGCACAGTATATTGACATTGTGGCTCCGTATATCCTGTCTGTTGACGGCAAGAATGAACGGACCCGTGAAACGCTTTTGGAAATTGACGACTTCGGCATTTTGAACCTTATGCTTGAAGCTATCAAAACCTACTTCCTGGATGACACGCAGGCTGAATTTGAATGCCCGAAGTGCAAGAAAAAGTATAGTGTGTCGTTGAGTGCGGTTGAGGTCACTCAATACACCCCGTTTCTTGACAAGACAGCGGTTAGCAAGTATAAGACTAATTTTAGGCTTTGACCTTGATATGAACAAGTCCGTAGCCGAAGTGGAAGACTACTTACGGGCTAGGGAAGAAATGCTTGAAAAGGAAAAGAAGCAGGCGAAAGAAAAGAAACCTATGAGGCGGTAACTGTTATGGCGACCTTGTTTGAAAAAATGGTGGAGTTGAAAGAAAAGCGGGAAAGCCTTTCTAATCAAGGTGGACCGTTCGCTAAAACTTTGGATAAAACCATAGCGGGTATGAAGACAGTTGCTTCTGCCGTGGATAGGTTGCAGCTTGCCGTAAAGGACCAAATCGCTGCTAATGCCCTGGCAAAGAAGACAGGCGAAGCTACGGACGTTCAACAGTCTATCCGTGATTTCTTACAAAGGAAAATCGCAGAAGACGATATTGAACGGGAACGCCACAAGCGTATGATGGATATGGCTGAAAGCCTTGTCCCGAAAGTAAACGACGAACAACTGAAAGCGTTCCGCTTGCAGCAGTTGGTTGCCCGTGAGCATAAGAAGACGCTTGAAGCTACCGTTGAAATTGAGAAGAAGAAATACGACCTGCAAAAGAAATCTGCCGAAGAAATGCAGAAGCGTCGTATCAAGGCGATAGAAGCGGAACGTGCCGAAGCTAATTTTGCCATTAAGGACAAATACGGGACGATTGAATCCGCTATCGCAGGTCTAGGTAATTCGGGCGGGGACTCTCTCGGCAAGTTCCTTGTGGCGGGTCTAGGTCGCTACGTCAAGGAACGTAAAGAAACCCCGATTGAGGAAGCTACCAAAGAAAAATACGACGCTCTTGTAAATCAGCAGAACCGTATTGCCGAGGGCAAAAAGGCTTTGGCTGACAAGGAATTTGGCGTAAAGCAGGCAGACATTACCGAAGACTTCGCTATCCGTGCTGCAAGGCAGGGAATAGCGGACCCTGGTTCCGCAGCCAGGTTGTATGCAGAACGGGCACAGAACGTCAAGGCTATCGCAGGGGAGGGCGAGAACCTTGAGAAACAGTTGATTTCGGGTAAGCCGAAGTTCAATGCCCCTGGAATTGAAAAGGCTGTGCGTGAAGTAGCCCAGGCTGTGAACAAGCCGAAGGAAGTATTGCCCGCAGAAGCCCCGACGCTTACACGCAGGGGTATTGAAGCAAACGTGGAACAGGCTACGGCTCCGCAAGCCGAGGTCACGAAGCCCGCACCGAAAGCCGAAGTGACGAAGCCTGCCGAACCTGCACCCAGGGTCGTTCCCGAAGAACGCCCCGAAATTGCGTCCACGCTTAAATCGGGAATACCGAAGAAGGCTCCCGAAGCTAAACCTGCTCCGAAGAACGCCAGGTTTACGAAAGCCCCTAGACAAAGTTCGTCGTTGCTTACGCCCGTCGTAAGACGTAACGCAGCACCGCAGGCTACCGTGACTAATCCCGCTTCTACGGGTGTGTTCGGCAGCAAATCGGGTGCAGTGAACTTTAGCGGTATCGGCAAGTCGTTGGGCGGTATCGTTTCAAAGTTGGGGACTATCGCCACGTCCGCTGTAAAGTTCCTGGGTCCCTGGGCGTTGGTAGCTAATGCCATTATGTCTTTTGACAGGCTTGTTCCCGTGGTGAGCGGGTTGGCAAGTTCTGTTATGGATATGACAAAGCTAATAATGCCCTTGATAGTGTCGTCCATAATTGAATCGGGGGCACAGATACTAGGTGGCATTAACGGCTTGATTGAGCTGTTTGACCACAGCCGTCTGTTCGGTCGTGGTTGGTATAAGGACAACGAAGTTCAATCTATGATTTCGGAAAAGTCCGCAGCGGTTGAAAAGGACAAGGAAATGCAGCGTAAGACCAGGCGTGAAGTCACGAACGGTCCAGGCTTCGTAGATACTACGTCCGCATATACCCGTGGTGTCCGTGCTACCGTTACCCGCAGGGAAACCGCTCTCACGTCCCCGACCGAAGCCAACGCTATTATGGAGCAGTCCAGGGCTGCACAGGCACCCGCACAGCCCGATTACCAGGTTGCCGATTGGCGTAATCAGCGTGAACAGAATGAAGCCCTGCGTGACGCTGTTAGGGAGTCTGCAAAGAACCCTGGCACTACTCCGATTATGGTTGCTAACCCTGCTATGGCTCCGTGGTTTGCCTAATGAGGTTGTGTAATGGAACAGACTATTGAATCACAGGAATTTCGTAGGCTCGCCCGTGCGAACTGCTATCGCTACGGGTGCCTCTATATTTACTCCGACAAGTATGTTTCACTTGACGAACACAACTTCCCGAACTACCAATGCAGGGAAGGCACGGGTTCTATTGAGAAGTTTCTTACCTTGATACAAAGCCTGGGTGCGAACGCAGGCGGTAACGACCCGAAAAGCAAGCTATCAAAACCGCTGCCAGGTGTTCAATGGCAGGGCGACAGGTTGGAGCTGTCTATCAGCCTTGACGGTGTAATGTATTTCACGGACTACCGTGACTATACCACGGTTAAGAAAAACCTGCGTTCCGAAATGTTGGCACAGGGTTGGAAGCAGTTTACTTCTAGCAGCCAACTCTTGAATATGAGTTTGGCTTCCTACAAGCCCGCCCGTGGTGGCGACGACGCTCTTTACAACGACGACCCTATGGACGCTGCGGGAATGGCTATGATGACTTCGGCTATGCAGCACACGTCCGCACAGGCACAGATTACCGTCGGCTATGCCACAGGCAACAAAGAAATGTATGCCGAGGGCAAGGCACGTTCGGGGGCTTCTATGTCGGGTCAGTCCGCAGGCGTTCCCGTTATCGGTGGGGCTATCGGCATTGGTGCGAATATGCAGGCGGGTTTGGAAGCTATGGGTTCCAATATGAACAGCGGTGTGGCGGGCAAGTGGATGACCGCAGGGCACCCCGTAGAACTTATTATTGAGGGGCAGGTCGCCCGTCAAAGCGTGAACGGGGTCCTCACGTCCGCAAAGTTCACGGAAAAGGATTACGTGGTGGACGACACGTCGGGCGGTAATGTCTATCCTACCGCTATGGACGTGAGCATTACCATTACGAATATGTATGGCTCTTTGTATAACACTTCTTCTAGCGGGTAACGTGTATGGCAGATTCTAAAACGATTGAACGGTTCCTGGATAACAACAGCGGAATGAACCCTCAGTGCGTTATGGGTTACGTCGTGGTGGCTGACTTGAAGACACGCTACCGTCCCGACAAGTTGTTCCCCAGGGACCAATATATGAAGTGGGATATGATTTATAACGGCATAGACACCCCGCACCGTTTGGCTAGGGGTGCTGCCGTCGCACCTATTGACAGGACGTGGCTTGCCACGGAATTGAACGAACAAAAGGATTTCAAGATATAATGATTGGTTGCGACCTCGGAAACATTGACGAAGTTATAGTCCGCAGGGCTTTGTCGGGCTATACCTTTGCGGAATTTGCCGTCCCTATGGCTTCTTACTCCGATTCCCCGAAGTTCACGCTTACGATTGAAGACGTGAAACAGGAATACAAGGTGGCGGGCAGCGAAGTGTATATGCACGTTGGCGAGAAGACCCAGGTCAAGATTTCTGCCCTGCTAGGTTCCCAGGAAAAGTGGATGCAGTCTTCACCTATGTCCGTTGAAAGTGCCGAAGCTGCCGAAATCCTAAAAGGTCTAGGTATTGCCGACGGACCTAAAATCCCGATTACGTTCTTGAACCTGTTTTTGAATAACGGGCAGTTGGCTATCCTGCTTGCGAATATGTCCCCGAAATTTGCATTCGTGGACTTTGAAAAGGAAAAGGTCGTTTACTATTCCGACCTGTATAAGCAGAAGCCCGTCCAGGTCCAGGTCCCGTTCCGTCGCCTTTACGGGCGTTCCCCGATTGCGGGGTTTATCGGTTGGGAAGAAACGGTCACGGGTTCCTATCCCGACGACGCACAGACTATTCTGCCGTTCGGACAGTTCACGAATACGGACCAGGCTGTTATGAGTAACGTGGTGAACAACTGCAACGAAATTGCAAAGCTGTTTAGCGATATGCAGATTTTCACATACTCGCAGCTTTTGGAAATCGGGTCCACGGTAGTTAGTTCCTTGACTTATGACAAGAAAGTAATCGTTGCGTCCGAAGAACATTACGACAAGAACAGCAACGTTTCGGCAGTCTATTACTGTATGTAAGAAAAATATAACATTTATTTTTGAGAATACCTGTTGACAGATAGCAGGTAATTTGTTATATTATAGGCGTAAAGGATAGACAACCACTTCCAAACCGAGGATAAATAAATGGCAAATGTAAAACTCACCTATCGTAGCAATGGCAAGAAACGCAAAGAATGGTTCGCCAAGTGTGAGGGTAATAAAGAGGGCGTGTTTATCACTGCTACTTATAGTCCGTTCTATGAAGTATGGGGCTTTGAAGCATACACTTACAAAATTCTCAAAGAGGGCGGTGCCAAGAAGATTGATTTCTGCCTTGTTAATGTGGATGGCGTTGCCATTGACGATATTAAGTTGAAGGTTTCTCTTGACGACCGTGACAGCGTGTTAGCTATGGCTCAAAAGGTCGCTACCGCAGTTTATGAAAAGAGCGTTTACTTTAACAAGAAAACCGCATAACCGAGGAAAATCATTATGGCAAGATATACTACATTCTCTTTTACCGTGGACGACCTGTTTAACGGTTTGAACAACTCCGACAACTTCACGTCCGTCCAGGTTCGGACCAGGGATTACAGCGACGGGTATAACCGCATTATGGCTGCTGCAAAGGCACAGTTCGCAGAGGGGACTACGCTTCGCTATGACGTGACGGAAGGCTGCGTTGATGATTCCAGGTTCGTAATGGACGGTTCCCGTTATACGGTCGTGCAGAGCAAGGACTTTTTCAAACGCCCGCTTCCTGCTACCCTTGAAGAATACCGAAACGCAGACAAGGACGACGGCTAGTAATGGCTTAATCACAGTCTGCACAGTTTATTCACAGTTGTTAATATACTATATTTGAAATAGGGTGCCCCAAATGTTCTATTGGGTTTAACGTGTTACCTCTTGTTAATGGGGCACCCCAAAATTTTTTACTAGGAGTGACCGCCTATGTCTTTGAAGATACGACTTCACGAATCAAGCGTGACCCGCATTATGTCACACTTGAAGAACTACGACTGCGGGACCATTACTGCGTTCCGTGGAACCTGTGCAAACGCTACGGACAACACCCTGGATTCCGTCAAGGAATACGAGGGTAAGTCTATCCCGCTTTCTGTAAAGAAGCAGTGGAACCGTGACTTGAAAGCAGCCCTGCTCAAGTTGGGCTACGGTGTGACCGCTATCAAGGGTCGCTACCGTGAAGACGGTTGGGACACCGCTTCGGATGAAGAATCGTTCTTTGTCGTGAACCTTACCGACGACCCCGACTTTATCAAGAATATGGCTCGCCTGGGCGAAGCCTACAACCAGGATAGCATCTTGATTAAGGAAAAGGGCAGCGACAACGCCTACCTGTTGGGAACCAACACTAGCGAGGGTGACTTTGACCCCGCCCTGGGCGAAACGCAGGACATTGGTAAGCTGCACGTAAATATCCCGTTGGACTACCTGGGTGCTTCGTCCGTTATCGGTAACAAGGCATTCATTTTCAAGGGTGACGACGATGGCAAGAACGAAGCCAACGGCAATCCGTTTTCGCTTGACACGTTCTTTGCTTATGGCAATTACAGTAAGAGCGGTATTGCCCAACGTGCGAAGCCCGTGTTGGAAGCCCTGGGTCTGCCGACAAGTCGCCCGATAGCTGCATATAAGCAGGCGTTGGACGCTTCCCTGTCTTTCAATAAGTAGCCTAGCGACTATATGATTATCGGGCACTCCCGCATTTGTATCGTTCAAAGTGTATAATGCCCCCTTTGGGAGTGCCCGATTTTTTACTAAACCGAGGAAAAACGATGGCTCATAAAAACGCCCCGAAAGTTACCCCCGCTTCTGCGGAAATGAAATACGCTGCCGACATTACAAAGAAAGCGAAAGAATACGCCCCTATGTTCAAGGAAGCGTTCCCGACAGAATCCGCTTTGCTTATTGCCCTTGACAATGCCGTGAGGTTCCTGTCAACGTCCTATTTGGCTTTGAACGGCAACGTGACCGCAGATTACTTCTGCCTGCACAGCCCGCTTGCGAACTATCCCGACCAACTGCTTTCCTTGATGGTCCTGTTCGTGGACTGCGGTGTGTTTGTTCCGACGGACGAAAACCACTTGACGTTCTCACTTGCCTGTGCGAACACCTGGAAGTTCGTAGGTTTTCAAGCGGACGCACCGCAGGGGGAAGTCAGTAAGTGAGCCGTCATAAGAAATACCCTGTAAGCACTCACGAAGATTCCGATATGGTGACAGTCCCGAAATGGGAATACGACACCCTGCGTGAAATCGCCAAACTTCACACAGACCTGTTGGAGCGGGTCCGTGTAAAGCTGCCCACGGTCTATACCGATTTCAAGAAAGCCCACGGGGAATAACAAAATTCAAAAATTTTTAGATTACCTGTTGACACACAGCAGGTAATTTGTTATATTTACAGCGTAAAGAAACGACAACCACTTTAACCGAGGATAGTTCTATGCAGAACGAAGTTGAAAGTATGAACAAGAAATCAAAGAAGTCGCCCGCAGTGCATTCTATTGAATCCTATGCGGGAAAGTGGGTCCGTATTAAGGACGGAAATTTTAGGGCACACAGGCTTCCACACAAAAAGACGGGGCGTTCCGAAGTAGGAATACGCTACCTGTATCGTGGAGTGTTTATTGAATGCGGGGGCTACTTTCAGCCCGACCATTCTGTTGTATGGTATGGCATAGACGAAGACGGCACGTGTGCATTCGCACACTGCTTTGACCTTTATTCCTGCAAGAAGTTCATTGACGACGACCTTGCGGACCTTGAAAAGAAAGGTCGTAAGTTTTCGTATAGCGACGAAGCCTTTGCCAAAATGCAAAGCCTGTTCACGCTTTTGGGCGGGACCATTGACTTGAAAGAATTTTATATCAAGTATAGGAACAAGTAAATGAAAAACCGAATAATCTTGATTACGGGTCGTATCGGCAGCGGTAAGTCTGCCGTGGCTTCTATGCTCCGCAAGCGTCACCACTGCGAAGTGAGCGTTGACGAATTTTCAAAGTGGTTCCTTGATGCGGACTGCACGAAAAAGAAGTTGGCGAAGCTGTTTCCTGGTGAAGTCCTGCATTCCGACGGGAACGTGAACCGTGCATTCCTGCAAGAGAATTTCTTTAAGGACAAGTTCGCTCCGCAGCGAAAGAAGTTTGAAATGTTCGTGTTCAACGCATTTCGTCAATTCTTGCCGAAGTATTTGGGGAAGACTTGCGAGGACGTTCCCGTGTTCATTGAAGTCCACGAATCGGAACGTGTCGTGCAGTTGTTCAAGACGCTCCCGAACTATTCCCGAAAGATTGTAGTCCGTGCAAACAAGGACTTGCGTTACGAACGTGTGCAGCAGCGTAGCGGGCTTACCGTTGAACAGATTGCCGAACGTGACAACTTGCAGCAGGACTGCCCGATTGAAAAGGGCGACGTGGTTATATCCAATGAGGGTTCCCTTGAAACCCTTGAAAAGCAGGTGCTTGTCGCCCTGCGGGACCTGTTGGATATTACCGACAAGGAACGGGAAGCCGTGTTCGCAAGCAACCTGTCTATGTTTGCCCTGGACGTAAAGAGCCGTGTCCACTGCTACCTGTATAATACGTTCTGTGGCGGGTGCGTTCATTGTCCGCTTCCGTGCCCTCTGTATGACGAAAAGGACAGCAAGCAAAAATTGTGTGAAAATTTTAAATTATCTATTGACAAGGGCTAGGTAATTAGTTATATTGTAGGCAACCACAAACTTAAACCGAGGATAATCAAATGAAAAAAGTTATCGTTTACAAGTGCCACGACCGTCACACCGACGACGTAATCAAGATTTACGAATACACCCCCGAAAATCTTGTAGCAGTCAAGAACAAGGTAATCAAGGATTGGAACAGCCCTAGTTCCCCAGGCACCGAACTTTGTTACGACGGTTGGGACTTTGAATACGGTTGGGGCGAAGACTACTATTCGTCCTACAAGGTCGTTGACGTTTTGCAGGCTGTCTAGCCGTCACACTCCCGACAAAGGAAATCGCTATGAAGAAAATCGCATTGGCGGTTCTTACCGCTACCGTGTTCTCTAACGCCCAAATGAGTATGCTTTCCTATATGGAAGCGTCCGATGCGAGCGACAACGCCCGTGCAGCAAAGCAGGCAGCAGCCGAAAGCCAACGTGCCGTGGAAGGTGTTAAGGGTGATGTTAAAATGCTCGCCCGAAAGGTTGTGCTGTTGACGGATTCCCTGCATACGCTTCACGTCAAGTTGGACTCCATTGAAGCACAGAACAAAGAAATCCTGGAAATCTTGAAGACTTCTAAAATCATTAAAACCAAAAACCGCTAACAACAAAGGAAAACCAAACAATGAAAAATCCGTTCTTAATCGCTATTGCCGTTCTCGTTATGTGCGGTGCTATCGCCCTTGCCTGCGTCTTTGGGGTTCAAGGTTCACAGAACTCTGCTATTGCAAAGGAACAGGTTGTTGAGAGTGCTGAAAGCGACCTCAACGCAGAATATAACCGCAGAAACGGTTTGCTCCGAAACCTGGCAGAAGCCGTGAAGTCCTACGACAAGCACGAAGCCGAAGTGCTTGTGCAGTTGTCCGAAGCCCGCACCCCAAAGGAGGGCGACGGGAATGTAAACGCTTCGCTTTATTTGAAGGGTGTCGTTGAGCGATACCCGCAGTTGAGAAGCATAGAAAACTATGACCGCTATATGAGTGAGCTTGCGATGACCGAAAATCGCATTGACAGTCACCGCACCTACTATAATGCAGGCGTTAAGGATTACAAGCGATACGTCCGCAGCTTCCCGACCCGCCTGTTCCTGGATTGGGTTGGCTACGAAGAAAAGGACTATGGCTACTTGAAGTTTGAACACGCCCCTGTTGACGCTCCGACGGGATTGCTGAAGGACTAATCTATGGCATATTCTTACTACAACCGTGAACCCGAAGTGGAAGTTACGAAGCGTGAAATCTTTGTATCTATCCTGTTCGCACTGTTCGCCTTTATCGGTGGCGTTTGTATCGCAGGCTCCATACGGAGCTGCGAAGACGACGCAAACGTGAAGTATTACCAGGCTGTAAAGGTAGCGGACAGCACACAGTTCAACTATGCGTTCAAGACGAACGAAGGGCACACGCTTGCCTACGGGACTGTTACTGCCGTTGGTTACGTGACGGACGACGGTATCGGAAACTATATGACGATTACCAGGGTCCTGGAAGAATACCGACAGCACACCAGGACGGTTTGCACGGGTGAGGGTAAGAACCGCAGTTGCCATACTGAAACGTATTGGACCTGGGACGATATTGGACGCAAACGATTTGCGGTCAACCAGGTCAATTTCCTGGGCAGGAATTTCTATTACGGGGCGTTCCCCGAACTGCCTGGGGAAAACTATATCACGACAATTAGCTTGCCGTCCCGTGGCTTCTTTTCAAACAAGCAGCGATACGTCTATTACGGACGCAGCCTGTCCTACACGGGCACGGTGTATGCCAACATTGACAACCATAGCTTGAACGACGCAAAGTTCTTGAACGGTGTCGGGCTTGACGAAGCCGTGGACGCATTGATACACAAGTGGGGTGTTCCTATCTTTTGGGTGGGCTTTGCTGTCGTGTGTATCGGACTAATTATCGGGTTCGTTGCGTTGCCAAACGAATGGCTCTACGGCAAGTATTGGCGTGAGCGTAGTCGCAGGAAAAAGGAAGCCGACGACTTTTGGAACAACTTTGGGCGATAGGGGTATCTATGACACTTGAACAGCAATTTAAGTCCGTAACTGAAAAGAACCTGGGACGTATCGCAGAACTTAATGACAAGGTTTCTGCGAACTTGAAACAGGCGAATTACTATGCTAACGTATTGAGGCGTTCCCAACAGTCGTTGTCCACTGCGAAATCAAAGGTGTTTAAGGACAAGGTAAAACTTGCCGAAAAGTATATCAAGGACGTTATCGGTAAGACCAAAGTTCCGACGACCTGGAATGCGAAGCGTGTCAAGGAACTGCGACGTGTCCTGGCTTCGGGTTCGGAAAGGACCGTAGCGGACCGTTGCAAGAAATTGGCTGCGTTGCGTGAGTTGCAGTTGTATATTGATACGTTCCCGCTTGCGGACCGTGTGGCTGACCTTGTGCGTAAGTGGACGGGTTGCAGCGACGTGGAAGTTTGCAGCCCTGGCAATTACGACCAAACTTTGAAGATTAAGGGACACACAGTCCTGGAAGTGCATTCCCGTAGCCGTGAAATCTATCGTAACGGCACCCGTAAAATATCGGGGTCTAACATACTCTTATACCCGACGGTTACGTTCATTGATTACGAAGATTACGACGCAGAAATAACGGACCATTGGGAAATGTATTGCCGAAAAGCCCTGTTGGACCCGAAGTTCCTTGTTGGCTTTGAGGAATACGAAAAGTGGTGTGGCAACGGAATGCCCGTTGTTGAATATGCTGACTGTATTCGGGAGTATGGCAAGTTTGACGGCAACGTTGAACGTTACAGCAGCAGACTGCAATATGACTTTTCGGACGAAGCGTTGGCTGCTGCTATAATCATTAACAGCGTGTGGATGCTCCCAATCGGTATGTGCCTGGACGCTGCGGGGCGTATGCCCCCGAAGTTCGGGTCTATCCTGGAGGAAGATTTGCATAGCAGGTTTAGCCACTTGTTTGACGAAGACAATACGACAGGCGGGGGCGTAGCAAAGCTAGACTTGATTAACCGTGAAGTCCTGTGCAAGTCCGACGCTGACGCACAAATGGCGTTTGACCCCGACACTTGCGAAATGGTTCACCAGGCGTTGACCTGGCAGCATATTCCTGTGGGCGACGTTACTATCCGTGACATTCACGATTACGTTGCAGGACGTGTTCCGTGGGTAAAGCCTTATGGCTCCCAGGTCCTTACCGTGGACGCTACGACGGATATTGTCAAGACTGCGAAGGAACAGGGCAGCGACCTCTTTATTTACCCGCTCCGTGTAGGAACGGATATTACAGACGTGCAGCGTAAGGAAAAGGGCAAGTATGAAATCACGGTAGCCTACAAGATACCGCCTAACGAAGTTCTACACGAATGCTGCCGATACGGGTTTAACATTAACAAGAAGTTGTTTAAACTGTATGAACGGCAACACGAACGCTGTGGGATATTCCTGTCTTTTGAAAAGGATTAAAGTGCTGCTAGTTCAAAACCGTATTCGGAACAACAGGAGGTTATTGTATGAAAGTAAAGCACAAAAAGAAAACTTATAAGCGTCACGCTTGGGTAAGGACCACCGATGGGAAAATAGATTACTTCGCATTTGAGAACGGGTTTCACAACGGACCCCGTTGTAAGCGGTGTTCTTACTCATTTTGCGAGCATTGCAACAGTGACGGGTGGAACGATAGCCCCTGCGTCGTGGAAGAATGGCTGTGTCCGAAGTGCCGTCAAAAATTGTGGCGACACGAACACCCCAACTTCTGCCCTAATTGCGGGGAAGCGTTGGTATGGTCGGAATAAAGGGATTTGCGGGTATTTGAAAAAGATTAAAAATTTTACAAAGACCTATTGACAGAAGTTAGGTAATTAGTTATATTATGGGCATAAGAAACAACCACACACTAACACCGAGGTTCTAATTATGCCCGATACTTTTATAATTGCTGAATTGAACAAATACACGTTGGAGTTCGCAGCTATTCTGCAAAAAGCCCTGTATGCGGGCGGTTTCCGTTATGTAGTGGAAGTTGTCCCGCCAAAGGCTCCGACTATCCCGTGCGGTAGCATTTCGGCAGAATTGCATATCGTGGAAATCAATAGTGGCGAAAACCGTGCTACGCTTTGGACTAATTCCCGTAGCAGTGGCATCAGCGTGTCTGCCCGTTATCACGACGGTTCAAAGTTCGGAAAAGATTTTTTCTACGAACGTGAAGTTCGTTATTTTCAACCCTGCTACGAGGAAACCGCTGACAAGATTGCCACGAAGTTCAACGCTCTTGTAGCCCAGGATAACAAGTAAGGACGGTATATGGTTGACGAAAGAATAATCACTTCAATCTGCAAGTTCGGGGGCTACGTGTTCAAGCCTGTAACCCCTAAAGCCCTTCGTGAAAACAATGTATTCCAGGTGGACGTGAAGTTCCCTGGGATTACTCCCGAAGATAATGACCCGCTGTATATCCTGGGGTTCTGTGCAAACAGGGTCTTCAAGAAATACGAAACGGACGCAACGCTTCCCTCACGCTTGCAGCCGATTGACGATTTCACCGTGGGCTTCCCGTATGATTCAATTATGCCTATGTCGTTCGTGTCTATCTATGGGAACGGGGCATATACGGGAATGACCCGTCGCCCGATTACGGGTAATGTCTTCCCTGCACAGCATTGGAACACTGACACGACACGGGTGCTTGAAGCATTGATAAAGGTCGCAGGTGTGCAGTATCGCTTTGAACCGTTTGTGGACCGCAAGACTGTCATTCGCTGCCTGGAACAGTTTTCGCTTATGCAGTGCTTCCCGAAGCCCGAACAGCCCGTGTATGAACCCATAGAGAAGCCCCAGGAAACGCCCGTGGAAGCCCCCGTTGAAGCTGACCAGGGAAACATACACCTTTCCCGTGAAGAGGTCCTGGAACTGCTCAAAAACGAAAGGGAGTGCGTAATCCGTGCCGACAAGTGCGACAGGGATTGTGCGAAGTGTCCGCTTGTCCGTGACACTAAACGGTTGATTGCTATGTATGACGCTGTAATCAAGTATTACAGTTATCACGTAACGCAGAACCAAAAGGGAAAGTATGTCCGTATGGCTGACGGGACACGCAAGTGGTTCACGAACGAAAAGGCTGCGGAACTTCTCAAATTGCCGTTGCAGCAGAGGGTCGTATGATACGGAAGGTAGTTTTGCCGAACGTAGCCTGTATCTTGCTGTCCGTTGGCTACGTGGTATTTATGCTTACGGTGTTGGTTCCTCAAATGGACGTAAAGCATAGCAACGGTGACGCTTTTGTTGTTTTACTCGGATTGCTCTTTAGTATCTATGGTGTGTGTATATCCGTAGAACGTATCGTGAACGCTTACAATGAGAAATGGGAGCGGGAACGGAACCACTACCTAGCTGTCAAGAATACGTTTGCTTTATTCAATGAGCATTATTGGAACCCCGATTGGAACCTGCGGGATTTGCAGTATAGCTTGAAAGAAGCGAAGCGTTTGGGCATTGACAAGGAACTGCCGACGGACCGTGACTGCCGTATCTATCTGTATGGGCACGACCCCGAAGAAAACCGACCGCCTAGACCGAAGTTCAATTCAAAGCATACTATGATTGAAGTGGACGGAAAGTGGCACGACATACCCGACAAGTTCTACGGCAGGTTGATGGACGAAGCGACCGTGGACCAAATCGTAAGCGAAGTTCGTAGTAACGCAGGGGGCTGCTGTGGCTGACAAGGGAATGACTTTCAGTGAAATGGAACAGCGTTTGTTCGGAGCCGTCGCAGCGGGTGTCCCTGCAAGGGATTTCATTGACGATACGCTTGACAGCGACATTCTGTTCGGTGAACGCTACGGGGGTTCTTCAAAAAAACTTGAAGACTGTGCAAAAGAGTTGGGCAAGTTGATTGGACCTAGCCCCGACAAGCAGGACGCTGTGGCTTCTACCTGCTTTGTCCTGGATTCACTTTCAGCTTTGGAGAAACACAAATGAAACCCGAAATCATTAAACGTCAATTTGAAGATATTCTCATTGTTGAACTAGACGTTAGTCGCAGGGACATTGAAGAACAGGTTTCCCTGGCTTATTTGGGTGCCACCTCCCTGGATATTCTTGCTGTAATAACCAGGGTTGAAGACAAGTTCGGCATTGAAATCAGCGATTGCGAAAAGGCTTCGCTGCGGACCGTCAAGGACTACCTGGACTTCATTAACAAGAAAACCGCTGACAGGGTATAGCGACTATGGCACGTAAGTTTACAGAGGGGTATCACCTGGACCCTAAAAAGCGTTACAAGGATTCCTACGACGGTCGTGTGCAGACAGGTTCCGAATGGCTCAAAGAGTTCGCAGAAATCGTGGAATACGACCGCACCGATTGGGGTATCTTCACGACTACTGTTGAAGAATACGAAGAACTCTATACTATGAACAATGGCGAATACGACCACGCATTGACAGAGGTGTAACGTGACTCAACGGCAAAAAGAAATAAATGTGTTAAAGTCTATCGGTTTTTCCGAACAGACTGCTGCTGCCCTGCTGTTTATTGCAGAACGTTTCGGGGGCGGGGAACCTGCCGAACCGCAGAAACTTGTAGGCTATGTCACTACGATTTGCGATGGCAGAATGCCGTTGAACGAACGGACCGTGTTAGCACATATCGGACTTTATGTCTTGCAGCCCGTGGCTATCCGTGAGCTGTTGGATATGTGCCCGACGTTCGCCCGTGAGTTCAAGCCGTCCCAGGAAAAGTTCAATCTGCCCGAAAGGGATTACGCCTATATCCTGGCTACGGGATATGACACCTGGATTAGCGAAGAAAAGGGTGCCGTGGTTTATTGCCCGTCGGACTATGATGGTTACAGGGGCGGTAGAGGTTGGCAGTTCCACGGGACCAGGGGAGTTATGTTTATCTTTATGGACCCCTATTACGGATTGGGTCCGAAAGACGACACGGGTAGGCAGGGGCTTTGCTTCTCTTGTTCCTACGACGCTATGCGTGAAGTAAACTCTTACGTGGGTATAAGCCACAGGTTCCAACCTGGGACGAACCTGGGAGAGTTCGCCAATATGCTTATGACCGAATTTGCCCCATACAACATAAACCACGCCAAACGTGGAAACTCTTATTTCCTTGAAAACGGGAGGACCCTTTATGGACGATAACGGATTCAATCTTACCGACACCCTGCAATACACCCCTAACAGGGCGTGTCACGAAATCAAATTCCACAACAGGCTAGGGTGTCCAATCAATATCCGCTTTACGAAATATGACGTGACGGTTGTTGGCGATTACGGCTGTTGGGTGTTCAAGGGCACTATCGTGAACTGCTACAAGTTTTTCCGTGGCGACCATACGAATCCTGGCTATTGGGAAGAAAAGTTGGAGGCAGCTCCCCGACACCATTATGACCGCACCGTTGACGCAGACGAACTGCGTAAGACGCTGCTTGAAGAATACCCCGAAGTAATCAAGGAAGAAGACCTTGAATACCTTGAAAGCGACCGTGACACGCTTGAATCCTGGTATGATACCGTAATGGATTTGAACAGCGAAAAGGGTTGGGACCTGGAAACCGAAGACCTTTACGGGGCAATTCAATCCTGTATCGTGGAAGACCAACTCTATCTGCGTGTGTGCGAACTTGTGCAGTTCGCAGCGAACTATCTAGGAACCCAGGGGGTGAACGATGATTGTTAGGGTGGTGACGTTCCTTGACGAAATGGGCTACCGCCTGGACGTGGCGGGCGTTCTTACCGAAGTCAAGCAGGAATACAATTCAAACAAGCACGGGCTTAAACCCGCAGGCAATCCGTTCAAGGACACGGTTACTGTCGGCAATACGGTTGTTAGGTTGGACGATATTGAAACCCTGCAAATCGCAGGCGACGAAAACGATTACACCTTTAGCGAAGACAACATAAACCGTGTGTCACGCATACAGGACATTTTACTTTCTAAACTAATGGGGAAATCTTATGGTTGGTGACGAACTGAAAGAACCGCAAAATTCCTATGGAATGAACGTATATGACCTTATGAACTATCACGGGCTATCCACGTCCGCTAAATTGGTTGAACAGGTCGTGGAAGCGTTGCAGCGTGAAATCCGCAAGTTGAAAAAGGACAAAGCGGACCTGTGCAAGATGTGGGGGATTGTCCCTGGCACGAAACGCAGGAAGGCTATGCAGGTCCGTATTGTCAAGGAAGAACACCTGCTGCTTGACGGAAAGTTGAGTGTCCACTACGTCCCCGAATACAAGGGGTGGTTCTTTTGGAACAGGTTCGTGGAATACGATTGCGATTCCTGTTGCACCCAAGCGTCGTTTAAAACCCACGAAGAAGCCCAGGCGTTTCTTGACAATGCCGTGCGTATGCGTGGCAGGGATTTGACGACGGTAGTTGCCGTGGACGAAGCCGAACGAACGGGCAAGTCCTAGCGGGACCTTGAAAAAAATTCAAAAATTTTCAAATTACCTGTTGACAACACGCAGGTAATTTGTTATATTCTATACAGAAACCACGACAACCATTTACCGAGGATAGCACCTTGTCAAAGCATAAGAACAAGCCGAAGAAAATCAATAAGCCCGTTGAAGAGGCGGTGAACCCTATCGTGTTCAACTGCAACGCCCTTTCCGACAAGTTCCTGGAAGACTGCTATTCGTCGGCAGTGGCTAATATCGGTGACAGCACCGACGGTATGCGTGGATGGTGGGAAGACAATATGGTGCGTCCTATCCGTGACACGAAATCTGCCACACGCCTGCGTCGCCTTAAAGTCTTGCCGTTCACCGTCCACGCCTACGAAGAACGCCTGGGTGTCAAGGTGGATATGAACCCGCCTGTAAAGGGCTATCAGCGTTACGTGAGTAACGGGGGCATTAACGAATTTCTGTGCAACGCCTACATTAAGACTAGCCCGACCTGCAAGGTCCGCAAGGTGTCCGAACGTGCTATGAAGTTCCTGCTTTCCCTGGGTGCCCCTGCCGACGAACTGCGTAAGGAATACCGTGAATATCTTTACAACACGGCAGCACAGCAGCCTACTGAATTTGTTTCGGACTGCATAAACGGGAAGTTCTATGAGGAACTTTTGGAACTCCCGATTAACGGTCACACCGACTATATCTACCTGGTAGCTTCTACGGAAATGTGCCATATCCTGCACCGTCGTGACCCGAAGGTGGGCGAGAATGAATACTTCAACATTCCGCTGCACCCGTCCGTCCGTGACAGTGCCTTGCGTGGTGCCACGTTTGAATATGACGAACAGTATGATAATTGGTCCACGGGTAACGTGTTTGACGTGGAAGCCCTGCTTACGAACCTGTGGATTGCTGAATCGCTCCGCACCTGCGAAATCTGTTCGGAACCCGACTACTCCCGCCACGCTTCGGACCGCCCTGTTATCCTGGCGGGCAAGAAGCCGTTGAAGCATTCCCAGGCTTACCGCTATATCCACATTACAGACGAAACCTGGAAGAAGTATGAAAGTGCTTCGCAGTGCGTCCGTGAACAAAAGAACTTCAACGTGGCTAGTTGGTATGTTCGGGCACATTACGCCCGTATGCACGGCAAGACCGTTCTTGTCAAGGCACACTACGCATACCGTCGCAAGGGCGTAGTCACAGAAAATAACGCAGTGGACTATATCGTTTAGGTTTTTAATCCGAGGTATCTATGAAAGACAACCGCTTTATGGTAGCACACAGTATGCTGACCAATACTATTTACGCAGGGACCACGAACAAGGACGGGACCCTGTGGGTGTCAAAGTCCGAAGTTACACAGCAGGCGATTGAAGCCGTGCGTGACTATTGTGTGCAGGACCTAACCGATACTTATTACAGGGAAACAAAAGGTAATCCCGATTACCCGAAGCCTACAACGAAGTCCTACGAATGGAAGCGTAAGGACGGGGCTATCGTGACTTTGAGCGTATCGGTAAAGTTCCCTAACAAAGAAAACAAAGCCGAATAACCTGGAGGACCCCTATGGACATTCAGCAACTTCAAGAAATCCAAAAGTCATACCGCAGCAAGAAAGTATTGGGTGAACAGGCACAGAAGACCCTTGATGCTTGCAAGCGTGGAATGACCGACGATGCCTACGCATTCAGCGAGGGCTTGACGAAATACCTTAACGAAAACTTCAAGCGTAAGTGGATTAGGTGGAAAAACCCGCTTAACCCCGAAACGGAATTTTTCAAGTTCGCTATCTGCTTTGAGCAAAGAGGGCGTAACGTGTCCGTTCTGTGTTCGCAGGAATTGGACGTGTCCTACAAGGGCGACGTTCCCAGGGTAAAGCATTTCCGTTATTCGGAATGCTTCCCGATGACTATGGACTGCAAGGACTGTTCCCTTACGGATTTCAGCACGGAACCCGTGGACGAAAAAAAGATTAACGCATTCATTAAACTTGCAAAGCAAGTTTCGGAGGAATAACTATGAGCAAGTTCAACGATATTGCAAACAAGCTCCCGAAGACCTACACGTTCGGTCGTGACAAGTGGTTTACTGTGACGGACGTTTTGAACCTTGTCACTGAATTGCAGAACGCCCACGAAGAAGAAATCCAGGAAATCCAGGCAGCACACAAGCACACGCTTGACCGCATTAACTATGAACGCCTGGAGCAGTCAAAGACCCTGGTTACGATTGCGGAACGCTCCCGCTCCGTCCTGGATAGCTTGGTGAACTTCGTTGACCCCCGTCGGGAAATCCAGGAACTCTTGAAGAAGCATAGCGTCACGGAAGCCGAAAGCGTGAAGCGTCTTGCTGCGAGCGGTGCCCTTGACGGGGTGTTCACCCGTGACGAACTTCAACGTATCTATGCAGAATGCGACGGTATCGCCCAGGAAAACAGGGGGATTGTATGAGCGGGCAGCGGACCAAAGTTGACGACGTTCTTGACGTAGTTGCCCGTTACAATGAAATGTGCGTCACGTTGCAGAAAGTGATTTACGACCGTGACGCTATGTCCGTTGACTGCCCCGCAATTTCCCAGGTAATCCCGAACGTGAACCCCTACGACCCGTCACAGAACACGTTGACCCTGGGTTACTTCCCGCACCGTGGTTCACGCACGGAACGCTTTGTCACTATCCACCGTGACGAACTAGAAAAACTTTTCAACCACTAACCAAAGAGGAATGCACAATGAAACCCGAAATCATTATTGTAGATGGCACCGATTTTACGTCGGGAACCAACCGCTTCTATGGAATCCAGGCTACCGTGAGGAAGTTCCTGTTCTTTAAGAAGAAAGTTATCGCCTTGAACCCGTTCTGCTACAACACCCCGAAGAAAGCACTTGCAGCAGTTATGGGGCGTTTGACCCACGAAGAACGCAATAAGGCTACATACCAGGCGTTCATACAGACCGTTGAAGTTTACGGGTGGTGCAACGGGAAGCCCCTCGCAAAGTATGGCGAGCCGTCCTGGTGGAAAAAGTGGGACTTCGCCACGCTTGCAGAAAAAGCAAAGAATTGGTAAAATTTTTAAGTTACCTATTGACAGCTACCTGGTAATTTGTTATATTCATAACGGAACAAACCACAACCGAGGATATTATGAACGTAAAACTGTTCAAGAAAATCTGCGAAGAAGAAGGCTTTATTTTCCACGGTGCCATTGTCGGCATTGTGGAATACTCCGTAGCGAACCCCGTGTTCCCACAGTTCCTTATGAAAGCTGTGGAACTTTCGTGTGAATATGACGACGACGGGGAGCCTACCGACGAACCCTGCATTGACATTTTCATTTCGGATGCGTTCTTCCCGTTCTGCAAGGGCTTCAATCGCCACGTCCACTTAAAGGGTCACTACTGCACCGAAGCAAACCTGCGGGACCATTTGAAGCGTGTCCAGGAAGCCTACAAGCAAATCAAGGAAAACCTCAAGGTGCAGACTACCTTGACCGTGGACCAATTCTGCGATATGCTCCGTGACACGGACGTTAGCATTCACATTGACAGTCGCAAGGCTATGACGAAGACGAAGATTACGCTTGACAAGCCTGTTGCAGAATTTTTAAAGGGGTTTAAGAACAAATGACTTTCAGCAAAGACGAATTACAGGACTTGCGTGAATATGTGAGCGACGGGGGTATTGAAGACCTGGTGACTATCGCACCCGACCACATTACGGTCGTGTCCGAAGATTTTCCCGACCGCTTCGTTGCGACCGTTGGGCTTATGACCTGCACGAAGGGTTACGGCTTCGTCTTGATGGTTGAAGACTGTCGCCCCAGGGAAGACGACCTGGGATTTCCCTACGGCTTGCCCGTGCGTGTATCGCTTCCCGATGACAAGTGGTCCCTGCGTGAAGTTGTCCGACACGCCCTGGATTTGCTTACGGACGTGGCAGACACGGCTAAAAGCCTGCGTCTTGCCATCAAGGGCTTGCAGGAATTTGAGAAGCACTGCACCACGCTTAACGCCCAACTGAATAAGGTAAATGCAGCACAACTGTTTATCCCGCACCAACTCGCCAGGGTTGCTGCGAGGGTGGCTGCGAAAGACCCCGCCCTGGTTGAACTTGCTCTAAAAGGAGGCTCCAATGCTTGATACCGAATACGAAGACAAGCCGATTAAGACAGCCGAAGATTGGATAGAATACATTAAGCGTTACAAGCAGCGTAACGGCAGCAAGCTACCCGTAGCTATTGCCGTCCCGACAAAAGATTTCCTGGCTCTTGTGAACGACTTCAAGCAGGTGTGCAACTCCAATAATAGCCGTCGTGCAAAAATCGCTTCCCTTGAAAGCAAGCTGTATCACGACGTATGGAACTTTGCCGTGTGCAAGGCGAAGCGTTGTGCGAAGTCCGAGGGCTGTCGCTGCTATTGCAGGCTCCGCTATTCCTGTAAGCACAGCGAATGGGCTTACCGCAGGGGTAACGTTCCGACGGAAGATTTCTTTGAAAAGTTTAAGGGACCGACAAACCACCACGGGGACTATTGGACCCGCAGACAGGAGGAACCCGCCAATGATTAAAGACGAACCGTTAAAGTTTTTTAAGCCCGCCAACGGTGTTGCGACTATCCGCATTATCGGGGATTTGGTTAAGGATTGCCCGATGTATAACTTTTGGAAATCCGACGACCACGGGTGCCTTGACCGCAAGCAGAAACTTGCGAATGCCGAACCCGTTGAATGCGAAGTATTGGAATAGGGAACTAATTTATGAACAGACCGATTTACAAGAACGACGCTTCGGGTTCCTACGAAGTCACTAACATTCTGTTTTACTCGCCCGAAAAGTATTCAGTTTGGAACCTCGCTAACCTGGCGAACTACATATACGACCTGCATTTTTCTCACGGGTGCGTTGGCGGGTATTGCCGTTTTACGTTCTACAACGCTACCGACTTTATCCTGGACGAACTGTATCTAGGCAAGACGGCAGTTATGCAGGTTGTCTTGTCTAACGGTAAGGTTGACGAATACAACTTGTCGCTGCACCATAATCGCACGTATAGGACGACCGACGGTAAGCTATCCTTTACTGCTTTGGAATGCAGCTATTCGCCAAAGGACCCGAAGACGAAATCCTCTATGCCGAAAGTCCCTACCGTCCTGCTTACCGCAGACGAATGTAGCAGGACGTATAAGGTCCTGGAAGACATTACCGTTCCTGTGGACGCAGAAAAGGCTATGCAGCCCGTTACAAAGAAGTTGTCAACGTTGGATTTCGCTATGGCGTATGCGAAGTCCGCACTGCAAGCCTATACGTGGGCAAAGGTTGAAGTCGCCCCGATTGACGAACCGCTTTTCAAATACGCTGTAACGATTTCTAAAAAGTGAGGACTGTATGGCATTCCCGAAAGGATATGGATTTTACGGCTCTTGTGCGTTTTGCCCCTGTAACAAGGATTGCGACCAGGGTAGGCACTGCAAGATTTTTACGAAAGTCAATCCCGACAAGTTAAACAAGCCCCGAACTCCGCATTATGTTGTAAGGACCGACAAGGAAAACTACACGGCAGGGGACCTGCTCTTGCGGGGCATCGTGTGGACTATGCGTTTTGCTGTCGGTGCCTTGATTGCTTACTTTATTTATGACAGAACAAAGTAGAGGATTTTATGGACGAACTTGAAAAAGAAACCGAGGGTATGGGGGCGAAGAACGTCCCCGAAGTAGGGATAGTTTACCACGTATTTGACGACGGCAAGATTACGCTTATGCGTCATTTCCTGGTGAAGTGCAAGGAAGTAATCCCGTTTAAGAAACTTTCAACGGACCCGAACTACAAGAAACTCTACGAAAGTTGGCAGGAAGCCGTAAAGGAAATTGATTGGGTATTCAGCCCCGAAACCGATTACGTCGCCTGGTGTGAACTGTTTGACGAAGACACGAACGAAGTTGTCCCGAACGAAGAACCGCTTTATTACGCACGGACAAAGTATTGGGAGTGGTTCGGCTTCGGGACTATGCTTGACGACGGTGTTCTTGACGTGGACCGTAAAGTGTGGGAGCAGTTCTACATTGATTCACACAACCCCGAACTCTTTGGATATTCCGAATACGAATTGCACGAAATTGACATTCTTAACAAATTCTAATGGAGCCTGCTATGAAGATTGAACAGCTCAAAGACCTAGTAAATAAGAAGCCTACGTTTATACGCTCCCGTAAGGTTACGGAACTGCCCGACGGGGTGACGCAGCGTGACACCTACCTGTTGGCTACTGCCGTCAAGGACGGTGTTCACAGCGACGGCTATCACGATTGGAACTACGTTGAAGTCCAATACGCTGTTATGGTGGAACTGACCTATTTCAAGGCAAAGGATTGGGACTCTGCCGAAACTGTCGGACGGAAAGTTGACTTCAATTCCACGACGGATATTGTCAACACGCTTGCGGGCGTTGTTGTGGAAGCACCCCCGAAGAAAGAAGTGCAGGCGATTACGGCATTGGTAAAGAAGCGTGTCCTTGATGCGAAAGCTAAAGCCGATACCTGGTGCAAGATTATGGGTGAATCCCCGTTGGGCTTGATTTAAGGGGGCGTTATGGTTCGTAAAGAAGATTGGAACAAGAGCGGGGATATTCCCAAAGAATCCAGGCTGCTCGCAATTATCAAGAGCGACAAGAACCCCGAAGGGTTCTATGCAGCCGTAATCCGAACGGGCAAGGGTGTATGGTCGGAGCCTGCTTTCGCACGTATTGAGGGCACCCAGGATTTCGTCCAGGGGATTGATATTCTTTGGTGGCAGACGGTTGAAATGCCGTTTGGTATGGAAGACGACCGAATGTCCTGGGACTACGTTGTTCGTTATGCTCCGAACATAAAGGACTACCCGCACGAACGCTACACTGTCGCACAGGACGACGACCACAATGCTGCTATCTACGGCTGTATGTGGCGTGTAACGTCCCCGCACGATAAAGACAGGACTGCGGATATTTACGTCTGCACGACGAATAATCCGAAGTATCGTGAAACGCTGTTTCTTTATGAACGGTTCCGCAAGATGCGTGTGTTCACGGATATTTGGCAGCGTGTGTTAGTTGACAGGGTAGGCTATGCCAAATGTAGCGGGGATTGTATGGACCTGTCCCTGGTGGATTTCCTGGGGGCAAAGGACGTATAATCCGAAATCTTACGGATATTGTCCCCGATTTTGCAGAAATCCTGCAAAATCCGCACTTATAATCGGGAAACAGCCTGGTTTAGCGGACGCAGGGTTTCTGTAAATTTTTTCAAAATACCTATTGACAATACGTTGGTATTTAGTTATATTTAGGGTGTAAAGAAAAGACAACCACCTTAAACGAGGATAGCCAAAATGAGAAACTTTGAACGCAACGTGACCTGGGAAGCAGCCGTTAATTTCGTGACGACTTTTCTTGGATTTTCTATCTACGACTTGAATTGGGTCCACAGACCCGAACGCTCCGACACCCTCTACGACGGTTGGTCCGTTGTCGTTTGGGGCAAGCGTGGCAAGGGCACGTCCGTTGTTATCAAGGACACCACCGTTGACACGGGAACTATCACGCTCAATATCACTAACGGCTATCTTGTTCTTTAAGGGGGACGCTCTATGATTAAGTTTGTAAAGACTGACAGGGGCAATCGCACCATTCTTTTGGAAATTACCAACCTTACCACAGCACAACGTTTTGAAGTGGACAACGCTCTTTGCAAGGGCGACAGCGATTCTTATGACTGCGGTCCGTTCACTATGGTTTGCTGTGGGGAATTTGTGAAATTTGACGATATGGTGGTGGCTGTGGAAGCCTTGCAGAAGAAGTTTGCTTGCGTGGATATTACCTATTCCGTAAAGGACAACGAAGGGGTTTCTACTACCACTACATTTTCGGAAGTTGAAGTTCCGCTTTGCGAAGAAGCACAGATATGTTTCTATCAACGCCCGACAGCAAGGTTTAACGCTGACATTTGGACGGACCCGATTTATGGCGGGACGCAGTTCACTATGGATTCCATTGACGACTATGGTTGGTCTGCATCCACAGACAAGTTGCTAGACCCCGAAGTTGTCAAGCAGGCTATGATTGATTACATTAACCAGGTCCCCGCAGACGGAGCATCCGAAGAAAATTGGAAGGCTTTCTTTTGCGACAAAATGGGGCTTGAATTTGACACGCTTTGCTAACGGGGATAACGTTCTATGCGGACTATGGGTAAGTTTGAAGCAAAGTCAATCGCCTGCGAAAACGGTTGGGAAGAAACTTTGGGGTTGTCCCTGTGCAACCCCGCCTACAGTGTAAAGGTGCCCACGGGTGAACTTGTCGTGTATTTGAATATCGGGTATGAGCTGTCCTTTGATAATTCCGTGGACGACGATGCAACCCTGGAATTGCAGCATTGGAAGCCTAGCACGGCACACCCGCCTGTATCTTGCCGTAAATGCAATTTTAGATATATGACCGAAACCCGTTTCAAGGAATGGCTTGAAGCCAACGCCAGGGAACTTATTGAAGTTGGTCTTGAACATAGTAAAAATGGAACACTACCTTAAAGGAAAACAGCTATGAAACATATCTGTGTAGGAATGAAGTTTCCCCTGGTCGGTCTTGTCCTTAAAGACAAGACCTCGTTTGCAGGGGTCCCCGTTGGTTTTAGAAGCGACGAGGGACACTTCTATTTGGTTTACCCGTTTGCTGAAGTGAACCTGGACGACGTTGTTGAAATTGTCACCTATGACCATCGTGGGGAACCGCACAAGGTCCCCGTGAACTGCGGGGTCGGGGCACAAATTATGCTGTGGCGTTTGAACCAGGAATTTACCGAATGACCGAACAGTGGGAAAATCAAAACGACTACGACGTTTACGATTCGTATAGCGAAGCCCTGGCAGAAATGTCTAGCGGTAATTACGACGGCTACCGCATTCCCCGTGTCCTGCTGCTGAAAGACGGCAGGCAGGTTATGGGTAGCCCCCTGTGGGACGCTCCAAATCCCTGGGACGAATCCGAAGTGGAATTGGAAGGCTTTGATTTGGCGGGTGACAAGTTCGCTGCGATTGAAGACATTGACAAGTGGCGACTTCCTACACGGACAGAACGTGAACTTTGGGTCCAACACAAGGACCCGTTTGAAGGAACAAAACAATGCGACAATTCAAAGTAAGAAGTGCCCTGGTTTCTATTAGTGAAGCCTTCCCGTCCGACCGTAACGGTGAAACCGTTAGGGGTCACGACATTTTCATTCCTGGGACGTTTAGTTCCTTGAATGAACTTTGGTATGCTTTGGCACAGGCTATCGGTTCCCGATACGTCCAGGGTGCCAATGCGTTCGCAGTGAGCCATATCACGGACGACGGGTTCCTTTTGGAATATCAGCGTCTTGTGGACCACAACGAAAAGGAACCGTCCGAAGAACGTAGGGCGAAGTGGGACAACGGGGAAGCATTCCTGTTCAACGCCCGCTACCTCATAGAAATTTCTTGCCTGGAAGTTACAAGCCTGGGGGCTGCTACCATTGGCAAGCTGTTGGGGAAGTCCGTTCCCGAAAGCGAGGGTGACAGTGCTGAAGATTAGAAAAGCCTACGTGTGGCTGCTCTCTATCCTGCTGCTCCCCGTGGCTGCGGTCTATATTGTCCTGCGGTGTATGTCCAGGGGGTTGGCGTTGCTTACTGCGTTCGTGTTTGAAAGGCTAGGACCGAAGCCCCGCCAGGGCGAGAAGTTGGCTAATCCTATCGTAAAGTTCCTGGAAGACGTTTACGAAAATGAACCCTGTCAGTGAGGTGCCCTGTGCCTGGATTACAGTTGAAGACTACTTACAAGACGCTCCGTTTCAAGCTGCCGTTAATCCTTAAAGCGGACCTTGCCGACGGCTCCCGTATCGTCGGCAAGCTCATTTATATCGGCAAGGACGAACGTGACGAATTTATGCAGACAATCCACGAACAGTGGATGTGCGAAAACCCGACGAGGGGTCTAGTGACAGTTGCCGTGCTTTCGGACGTGTTGGGCGAAATCCGCTTTGACGCTACGTTCATTTCGGGATTGTCCGTGAATGGCGAAGTCGTGGACGGTATCAAGGCGGGCAACCCGCTTGCGGTCCTGTGTGCGATTGTTGACAGGTCGGAGCAGGTTTGAAGACGGGCTACTTCGCAAAGCTGCGGACCTACACGAATGCGGGGCTAGTTCCCGTGTCAATAGCCCGTGTTACGCCTAAATGGTATAACGGGCTAGTCTATCAAAGATTGTCGCCTACGCCCGCTATTCTGCACGAATACAGGGCGGGTCCGTTGCGGGGCGACACGGATAGGTTCACGGCAGTGTTCCGCAGGTGTGTCCTTTCGCACCTTGACAGGGACGCAGTGCTTCGGGAGTTGGAACGGTTGACGGGTGTAAGCTGTGACGATATAATCCTGCTCTGCTATGAGAAGCCCACGGATTTTTGCCACAGGCATTTAGTTGCCGAATGGCTAGGCGACTGCGAGGAATGTGTATGATTGATAGACAGAAACGGGGCAGGCTTATGGCTACCGCCCGACAAAATTTACAGAATGCGTTTGAAGCGGTCAAGGAAGTTTCCGATATGTATGGGGGCGAGAATGCGGACCTGGTTGACCTGTATATGCGAATAGGTTGTCTGCATAACGAAATCGCAAACTTCGGGATTATCAAATTGCCATAGACTCCAAAGCCCCTGCCGATTGGCGGGGGCTTTTACGATACAATGTCGTGGATTGTTAGTCTTCGGAATTAAGGTCGGCTTCGGTAACGTAGCCCTGCTTGACGCACCATTCAATGAAGTCGTCCTTGCTGTCAATGGCTTCTTCCAGGTATTCGTGCAGGTCGCTTTCCTGGAGGGAAATCATATTGCCGTAGCCGTTCATATAGAAGTATTCGTCGTTGGGGTTGAACGAATCCTGTTCAAAGCGGTAGCGACCACCATAGAACGCACGTTGGACGATATTAAGTGCGTCGTCGCCACAGGCAATCTTGATGCCCTCGTCGTCCAGGGTAAGCACCTGGTCGTCGGGCTGTTCTTCCTGGAGGTATTCCTGCCCGTATTCGTCAATAAGGGATTGATAAACGTCGTCGTTTTCTTCGGATGCGACGGCTGCGATAAGTTCCTTGTTTTCCATAATGGTTCCTTTTGTTGTGGTCGTGCGACCTGGGTTAAACGTTCTACCGTAAATATACAATTATCTTCCCCAGGTGTCAACACCTATTATTAAAATAATTGCAGAAAATAAATCAAACAAATTTTTAATCTACCTATTGACAGCAACCTGGTAATTTGTTATATTTCGGTATAGACCACAAGCCGAGGATTTAATGACCTACACCGAAATGTTTGACTGCTTGAAAGCCAGGGGCTTCACCCTGGACTTTGACCCGACGGCAGACCCCGTAGGTTTCAGCAACGTCCGTGTCTATTGGAAGGATATTTCGTTCGGGACTATGTATTTCCATAACGCTATGTTATACACTGAAAAGGACCATACGTGGGTTTCTCAATTCAGTTATGGTTGGACCACGAACCCGAACGACTTTAAGGAATTTATGGAAGCGTTTATCAAGAGCTGCGAGGAAAAGAATGAAGCGTGACGAACAGTTTATGTCTTACGAAGAACTTTACGAAGCCTACCAAACCTGCTACGACTGTATGCGTGTTTGGGAAAACAACTTCAACGACCTTAAAAAGAAGTTCACCCGCCTGGAACAGTTCAATGCAGAACTCAAGCAGAACATATCCAATGGCGACGTGAATTGCCTGGTCTATTTGGACAAGTGCCAGGAACTTGAAAACGAAATCGCAGACTTGCGTGAAGCCTTGTCCGCTTACCAACGAAACGAAAAGTTGGATATTCGGGATAACCGCAGGCTCCGCAAGAATCTGTTGCTTACCCTGGCTAGTTACGCCAACTACAAGGGAAATGCTATGTTGGGGTCTGTCGTGTCCGACACGTTGAAACGTGCTGCCCGCAAGCACAGACAGGCTGCATTGTTCCGCAGAATGGCGGGGGAGGTCTAGGCTATGGCATTGAAAGGACTTGAACACCCCGAAGAAGTGTTTGGGCGACGTAGTGGTGTCACGTTCCGCTGTGGGGCGTGTGGCTGCGGGTTCTTCCAGGAAATGCGGTATATCCGTTTCTACGACAAGGGTAGCGGTGTTTACCGCTACGTTATTCAAACCGAATGCCCCAACTGCAAGGGCGTAGTCGCTGCCACGTCCGATGGGTGCCTGGGGTAGATTATGGCTGCTACGTTAGATAAAATATCGCCCGAAGTTATGGACGAACTGCGGTCCACCCACGAACAGATTAAGGCGTATAAAGCGAAGATAAACGAACTTACGGAACGTATGGACGAACTTGTTCCGAAGCACGACCTTGCCTACTGCCGTGAGTTGGGCTGCAAGCATACCTATCAGTGCAAGGACTTCTGTCACTGCCACAGTTGGTGCATACGCTCAAAGTGGGCACACGGGGCGTGGCGTGACTGCTACGAAAAGAACACGCCCGTGTTCAAGCCCCGTGTTGAATATCCGACCCTGGGTTGGAAGCAGGTGACTACTTGCGGTATGAAGTGGGACGGGGTATGGCACAGCTTTACGAAAGTAATCAAGGAAACCGAAAAGACGCTTGTCCTTGAAAGAAACGAACAGCTATTGAAAAGCACCATTTTCACCATTGAGGACGTGACCTATATTAAGAGCCGTAGCGGGACGACCTATATGTGTGCGGACGACCCCGATACCCTGGATATGCAGGTGATTCTGTTAAAGGTCGCTAACTCCGAACGTAACGAACGCACGAAGCATTTAATCACCCCCGAAACCCCGTTGCCCACAGAAGTGGACGGAATAGAACTTTAACCATAAGGAACACGACCAATGAAAACCTGTGAAGACTCTCTCTATGTGAAGTCAAAGACCCCACGCCACAAGGACCGCTATTGGGTATTTGACCTGGCAACTATCAATACCCTGCACCACGGCTTTGAAACGGGCAAGGACGGCAAGCCTATCCCGTTCGTGGATTTGCCCGACGCACAGTCCAGGGCACGTTTCTACGATACGGAATGTGTCTTTGCTATCTATCGCAAGAACACGAACAAGTTCTACGTCTTGACGCACAGACAGGTGGTCCAGGCGATTATGGCTCCCGACGAAGTGTCCGATATGCTGAAAAGGATAACTAACACCGTGGACGGGGATAAGTGGTGTCCGTGTCCCGACGGTTACGACGATTAACCACAAAGGAACAGGACTATGGCAATATGCGAATTTTGCGGGAAAGAAGTCCCCGAAGAAGATACCTACCTTTACGAAATGACCTGCCCGAACGGTGCGGTGTATTCCCACGACATTTGTCCCGACTGTGCGTCTGCGATTGTCGGGACTGTAAACAAGGTCCGCAGCGAACGCAGCCGTAAAGTGAGCCAGGAACACTTGTATGATGATATTCCTGGCGAGGTTCTTTAAGCAAAGGAAAACCCTATGAATACAGCAATCTGCATTACAGCAATTATCGTCGCAGGCATTGTGGCTATTGTCGCATTGTCGCAGTATCACCTTCGTAAGACCACCTGCAAGCACAAGTGGAAAATCATTGATTCGGACGTTAAGGAATTTTATAGGGAACGTCCATCATTGAATTACAGCAGTCGCTACAACTTGAAAATCTACACGCTCCAATGTGACCACTGCGGGGAAGTCCGTATGGTTACGGACGAGGAACTTACGGAGCGTTTCCGCAATAAACTGTCTAACGGCTAGGATATGGATATGGCTACACAGATACCCGATATTGCTTTGGAAATTACTTTGTCGTGGTTGGCACGGTTCAACCGCCACGAATTTTTTACGAAGGAACTTTACAAGAAACTGCCTGCTTACAAGAAAAGCGGTATTAGGCGGGACAAGACCGAAATCCAGGTGGCGTTTATCTGCAAGGCGTTGCAGGACAGGGGCATTTACACGACACCCTGCGGTATAGCCTGGTGCCACGTATGGGACGACTCCGAAACCGTGACTGAATACCTGGAACGCTATCAGCCTATCTTTGACGGCTACGTGGCGTGGTGTGCGAAGCAGAGGTAGCGTATGTCCGAAGACGAACTTTACAGACCGCTCAACAGCCAGGGAATGAATGTCTTTGACATTATGGAGTTCCACGGAATGACAGGTCCCGTGAAAATTGTCAAGGACGTGTTGGCTGCGAAGAATGCCGAAATCGCACGGTTGCAGGAACGCAACGGGCATATTGACGACGGCAGGGTGAAACTGTTGGAAGCCCACGCCAGGACCTTGCAGGACACCGTGAACAGCCTGCAAGCCGACCTGGAACAAGCCCGCATTTTTATCAAGGCTTTGGACGTTACGAAGTTGGTTGCGGAACGTGACAGCCTATCCAGGCAGAATGAAGAACTAATCGCAGAAGTTGAAGACTACAAAGAGAAGTATTGCAAGTGGCACAATTTTACGCAGGACATTTGCACAGTGTTCGGGGACTCAACCTACACCTACGTGGCTATGGAGGGTTGGTTGAAGAAAATGTGCGATGCCGACGTTTTGGACCGCTACCTGGCTTTGGCTGACGACGTATGCAAACGCCTGTTGAAAGTCAAGCCCCACGAATGGGAAGACCCTGTTTGCAAAAAGAGCAAGAGCCTGTGTAGCTTTTGACGAAAAATAAACTATATTTGTAGTTAAGTGTTTAAGCCTGCGGGTGACTTCGTTATGTAGGCACCCTTGTCCACCTGCCTAGCGGACATACCCCGTATAGCACACTACCTTACGCAACGCCCCTGCGGACTAACACACCGCAGGGGTATTTTAATTATTTTACAATTTGCTATTGACAGCTATCGGGTAATTTGTTATATTTGGGGTAGAAACCACTTAAACCGAGGATAGCTGAATGAACCCACACGAACACGCCTTTGAATTTTGCCTGTATATCCAACAGTGCGGACGTGCTGTCGCTGCCCGAAACTTCACCGTCAAGGGCGACGACATTGAAGACGCTGCCGACAATGCCGTGGCAAAGGGTATGCGTATCTGTAAGCGTGAGAAATGGAACTACGGGGGCGTGGAATGTTGGGGTATGGTGTGACCGCCCCTATCCGCACTTACGGAAAATAATCTATATTTCCTGTTGAATAATTTAACCCACGTTGCCGTGGTATTAGGAGTTTAATATGAAACTAGGCGATGTTTACAAATCGTATGACCTTGTGCGTGAACGTGCTGCACGGGTGAAGAAAGCCACGGGGCTTGATTGGGAAATCGGTGGTGGCTCCCAGGTAAACCTTTGGGTTACGCTTAATGGCGGGGACACCCTGTCCGAACAGGCACAGGATGGTATCTGTGCGTCCCTGGTAAAAGTATTTGACAAGGCTGCTCCGAAAGGACTGACGGCTGCGTTGGCAAAACAGGGCACTTGGGATAAGGCAAAGATTGGGGCAAGCAACAATCAAGTGTGGTGTGACTTCCCGAATAAGGTTATGAGCCAAATATCCGTGGAAGACTTTGTTGAACTTTGCGATGCTCTTATGCAGCAGGGTAGTGCTGAAATACAGAAAGTGGCGGGTAAGCCGTCCGAATCCCGTAAGCCTAATTGCTCTATGCAGAAGAAGAAAGAAAGCCTGCTCAAAAAGACCGAAACGGTTTGGGACGGGGAAGTGCTGACCTTTTCGTTTGACGGTGTGAACGTTATGGTTCACGAATGGTCCGAAGAAGGCGAGGGTCGCTACGTCCAGGAATACACTATGGACGTTCGTGGTTCGTTCAATGACCTTACGGGTGTTATCAATTTGATTGCTGACAAGGCTATCTATGACGACGCTTACAAGAACCCCGATAATTGGACCGTCCTTGACGTTAGCAATGGTTCTGTGACGCTCTCTGCTGCAACTACGCAGGACGAAAACGGTGACAGCGACCCCGACGGAAACTTTATTGCGGACTTTACCGTAGTTGTGAACTGCACTCTTACGAAGCCTGCACACCAAACTGAAATACACAATGCGTTGTCCGACGCTAAAATTCAGCTTTAACGTTTAACCCAGGAATGCGTATGTCTAAATTGACTATCAAGAACAACCCCGTCCAGGAAGCAACTGAACCCGCTGCCTTTGGCAAGGCTTACCAAGATTTCGTCAATCGTTGTTGGACGGACCATAAGCCTAACTATTCCGTAAACGCAATCAACTTCCTCCTGGACTGTGCCCACATTGCCAACGGCACTAGCGTAAAGGGCTTGCCACAGCAGGGCTTCAAACTGACCAAAGCGGGCAACGTGGATATTGTTGGGGACTGCCTGCACTTGTGCTATAACGAAGTCAATGGCAAGAAAGCTGTTGATATTTGGCTTAATCCCCATACGCAGAAAGCCCTCGTTGACCTTTACGGCTTCAACCCCGAAGACCCGTATAATTCCACGCATAAAGAATTTTCTGCCCGTGACTACACGTCCGATGACTTCTGCGAATTTATTGAGAATTTGCCGAACTACAAGGGCGAATCCAAAACGGCTGAATCCCGTAAGTTGACTATCCGTGTTCACGAAGCCAAAGAAACCCTCCAGGACCGCTTCGGTTCGTTCCAGGATTTCCAGGATTACTGCAACGGTAAGGTCCACGATAAACTTGTGGAGCTTCTAGGCGAAGAACAGGGCGACACCTGCTTCCGTGAAATTACTCAACCCGAACTGACCTACAAGGACAAGCGGGGTCATAAACTCGTCCATAAGAACGACAACCCTACCCATCTTAATGTTCTGCAAGAATGGTGGAAGCAGAATTTTGCTGCCGACGACCTGGACGGCTGCTGCGATTCTCTTGCCGATGGCTATGCACAGGACCCGAAACCTATTCGTATCGTTACTCCCCGCAGGGGCAAGGACGTTACGGACAAATGGAAACTCCAACGTGAATCCAAAAAGTCCGAAGCTGCCGACGAACAGGTGGAACACGGTGAGGAATGCCACTTGTTCATTGAAGACGACCCGAACTACCAGGTATCGTTCCGCAGCGATAACGGTCACGTTTACACGTTCTACGTGCGAGCCGACGACCCGCAGGACGCTCTTGACAGGGCATATCACGAATTTGGCGTGAACTACAATATGTCTATCAAGGGCGAAGCCCACAGTGAAAGTGACATTCCGCAGGGCGAGGAAGCAGTTGAAGTGGGAACAAAGTATGCCCCGAAGGTGAACGTCGCTGTTGACCCGTGGGACGGCAAGGGCGTTCGTGTCCTTTATATCCCCGAAATCTATTTGTCCTATATCGTAAACGGGGACCCTAGCGGTATGGAAGAAGAAGACATAGCCGACTGCGACAAGTTCGTGGACCGCTATGTTAAGAAGGGATATGATATGGCTTCTGTGTTCCCCGTATGCGGACCGCAGGGCGAATGGTGGGACCAAAACGTTCAAGGCGACGTGCTTTGTTCCACTACGGTTGACTAATAATCCTTGTAACCTATATCCTCAAGCCCCGACCACCCGTCGGGGCTTTGTCATACATACAAAAATTTTCAAAATACCTATTGACAAGAGCCAGGTAATTTGTTATATTTGTCATAGACAACCACAACAGGCGAGGATAACTCAATGAAATTTACGAAGACCGCATTCCGTTCCGCTTTCAAGGCGAACAACCAAACCCTTATTTGGAAACTTGCCTTTCTCAAATTGGGTCACACCCCCACGAAGTCCGAAGTGTATGAACTCATTATGGACGTGGTGAACCCGATACTGAAAAAGGGTATCGCCTGGGCTATCGCCTATACGTCCTACCGCAAGACCCGCATTAACGGGTTCAACACTATCGCCTGGAACAACCGTGGTGCCTACCGTCAGTATGACGTTCACTACTACCGTGCAAAAGCCCTGGAAATGCTCCGCAGGCTCCACACCGAACCGCTCACCTCCCATACGAAGATTGCCAACTTCGGGCATACGCAGCTTTATTTCTGCTCCCCGACATACGGTCACGCAGATTACAATAAGGTATGCACCTGCCCGCTCAACGGTCCCCTGGCTACCGACAAGGACGGGAATCGCTACGACCCGCAGGCTGCGTGGTGCGGTAAGGTCCTTGACCTGTCTAACCGTATCTACAACAAGAAAAGGGCTGCTTGCAGCAGTGCCGTCTAGTAAAGGAATACCCTATGTGCAAATTCTGTGAAAACACGTCCGTCTTCATTGTGGACCCGTCCTACTTTGACGACCTGGAAGACAACCCGAACCAACGCCCCGACGAAAAGCAGCAGATTACGGGATGCTACCCGCTCATAAAGGACGGGGACCCTGGACCGCTGTTCAATCCCCCGCTAGGGACAATGCTCCGTCGTATGGGCAGCAGCGACGAAGACGGCAGACCCCTGGAAGAAGAGGACCGTGTTGTTTGGTTGGACGGCAACAAACTCTATGCAGAAACTAGCCGTCGTGAGTATGGCGAACGCTGCGTTGAAATCAAGTTTTGCCCTATGTGTGGCAAGGAACTCAAGAAGGTATGACCTATGACCGATAAATTTCAAAGAGTATCTACACTTAAAGAAGCGAAAGCCCTGGGTTGCTTAATTCAAAGATTCTACCTGGACCGCAAGCCCGACAAGAAGGGTCGTCTGCGTTACGTGTATCACTTCTGCACTGAAAAAGGAACACTCCTGGGAATATCAAAAATCGTCACGCAGAAAGCCTCGTCACTTATTTGGCGTAACGACCGTGCATACTATCTAGGGACCGACGGGAAGCTGCACGGGATTGTCCGTAGCCGTTAAAACCAGGTTCTTTTCGCAGCCCCTTATATTCACACTTATTCACAAGGTTACTATGAAACTCACTACAAAGAAATTCTCAAAGGAAACGATTAAGAAATACACCGTCCAAAGCAAGTTACCGCTGTCAAGCCTACAGACTTTGGAATGGAACCCGAACCTTAACAAGACGCAGCGTAAGGCTGTCGTGAAAGAAGTCAAGCGTTTGTTGGCAGGCTCCGTCGTGTATTTTAGCGAAGCCCTGCTCCCCGACAAGACCACAGGCGTTGCCTACCTTACGCCCTTTAACGTATTTTGGCAGGGTAACAGCCTGTGCGTTTCGGGTGAGTTTATCTTTATCCATAAGGACAAAGCTGTGCTGTCCATATTCAAGACCTGCGAAACTAACTATGTCATTCCCGAAATCGTGGTCCACACGGTTACTTACCAGGACTTCACCGATATGCTAGGGAAGCGTTACAAGCAACTCACACCGAAGGCAAAGTTCTAATGGCTAAACGCACCTGGACCGACGAAGAAATTGCCCTGCTCGCACAGCACAAGGTCCCGCAGGGACGTTCCCTTAAAGCTGCCCGCATTAAGGCGTGGGAGCTGCATATACCGTTCCGTCCGAACGACCCCAACGCAGAACCTACGGTCCCGCCACGGAACCCGATACAGGTCCCGACCTGGACCGACGACGACCTGGCTATGCTTCAAGAAAAGGTGCTGCCCCCGAACAGAACCTTGAGTGCTGCATACAGCAAGGCTAACCGTATGCACGTCCCGTTCAACCGAATCCGAAAGCAGAAGACCCCGCAGAAAGAACGTCTGCTTCTAAAAGGAAAACCCCCTATGCCGAAAGACCCAACACGCACTTTTGTAATCAAGTATTACGACGTAACCCGACACGCATTTTGTTACCTGTCCCGAATGTGGTCGCCCGAATGCCCCGACGACCACGCTTCCGAATATGACCGCAGACCCGAACAGGCTTGCAGGTTCACGTCCGAAGAAGCCCAACACGCTCACGATATACTGCGACAGGAACTTTGCGACAGGAACAGGGCAACGGACGAAGAACACTTCAATTCCCGTCGCCAATTCTTCTGCAAACTCTATATTGAAGACATTGGTCCAATGGAAGTCCTGGAAGGCGAATCCCAGGCATTCTTGGAATGGGTCAAGCGACACCACTCCGAAACGCTCAATAGCCTGCTAACAGATTACCTGCGGTGGAAACAATCCAACTGACACCCACAAAAGGAAACTACCTATGTGCGAATTTTGCAAGCCGACTGAAAAGATAAACCAAAAGCCCATAATCACAATAGCGGATGCAGCCGAACAGGAACCGTGTTGCAGTCGCTACGGGTATATCGTCACGAACGAAGGTCTGCTGTTCGTTCTTCACGGGGAACACGTAATGTCGGTATTACCCGCCAAGTTCTGCCCAATGTGCGGGGAAAAACTAGGGGTGTGATAAAATCCAAAGAAGGAAACAAACTATGAGCGAAAACCATTGGAAATCCTTTAATCAATCCCTGCCCGAAGACGGAATACCTATTCGGGTAAAGGAATCTCCCGCCAAAACGCCTATCCTTATGATACGGCACGGGAAAACCCTAAAATACCAAGTCCAACCCAACGACCCCTGGCAGGGCGTGGGCGTGTTCACGGAATATGTCTTCTCGCACTGTGTATGGTGCTACGACTCCCAATACACGCCCGAACCCCTACGGGACAACAACCCGCCCATATTCCCGCAGGAACACTTCCTAAAATGGGTCACAATCCACCGTCCGCAGACGTATAACGAACTGCTCCGTGAATACCACGACTTCTGCAAGGACAACCCCAAAAAGGCTGACACGTTATAAAAGGAAACACACACTTATGATTTGTGAAAGTATCTGCACCCCGTCAAACATTAACAAGGTCCTTGTCTGTGGCTCCCGCTCAATCACGGACACGCCCTGGGTCTATTCCCAAATTGAGAAATATACCCAGGAACTAATCCGCTCAAACCCGACGAACCTTAACAACCCTGTCCTTATAGAAGGCGAAGCCCGTGGGGTGGACTCCATAGCGAAGGATTATGCCCTGGAGCATAATTGGTCCGTTGAACCCTATCCCGCAGAATGGGACAAATACGGGAAATCCGCAGGATATATCCGAAACGACACTATGGTGAAAGAAGCCGACTTCGTGCTTGTCCTGTGGGACGGTCAGTCCCGTGGGACCAAACACGACATTGACCTGTGCCGTCGCTACAACAAACCTTACGTCCTGGTAATCTACAAACGCAAGTAAAGGAACAACACACCTATGAAATGCAATCCAAGTAAAATCCCGTTTCTTCAACCTGTTTACAGGTCGCATCATTGTCCTAATGGAAATCACAACTACTATGTTATACACTTTTACTACGCCCCCGTAAAACATCTAATCAAGTATGTCAAATGCCTAGACTGTGGGTTCCATATGCCATATTCTAGCTTTGAAAGAACGCTTGGAAAGAATATGCCCTACCGTCTGTCCACAGCCTTATAACTTGCACTCCAAAAGGAAACACACACACCTATGAACGAAAAGACCAAACAATCCCTGGACACAGCCAAAGCCGAAAACGGCTCTCTCATTTCCAAAAAGGACTTCGTGGAAGTAATCAAGGACGTGTTCTCGCCCAAAGACCCGCTCCCGAAATCCGAACCCGCCCCCGAAGAATTTGACAACCCTTACCTCGGCTACGAAATCCGACAGGATGCCCGAAAGCGTTTTGACGCTAACCCGTTTAGGGTCCTGCTCCAATGGTTCGGTGCCGACGAAGAAAACGGCTACGTCGTCCTGTTCAACCACCTGTTCGGGAACGGTGGCACCGCAAAGGACTTGAAAGACATTCTCAAGAAAGTCCACAAGGAACAGGAATACTTCCTGGTGGGCTTACCCGACGGCACCCCGCAATTCTAAAAAGGACAACCCCCGCCTATGCCCCTGTTTATTTCCAAGCAAGCCGAACGGGACTACTACACGCTCTGTCGCACGATGGACCTGGCACAGTTCAAGAACGACCGCCCCCTTATTGATTGGTGCGAGCGGTTCCTCGCACTGTTCCGTCCCGTCCGTGAAATCCGAACATCCCTGCTGCTCCCGCACCACCGCAAATTGGACTTTGAAGACCTAATCCCGAAACAGCCCCCGCTAATCACGAACGCTGCGTGGCTGCTCCCCGAAGACTTCAAGAAAAAGTATTGGAAGACCTACCCAACCAAACGCTAGTAATTGCCCAATAAAGGAAACAAATTACCTATGAAACTATTTTACAGTATGACTAGAGGTCCCTTTCTTATGGTATCTTCTTTTGTTGCAAAAAGTAATAACGAAGACGTTGCTCTTAAAGAGTTATTAGACGCAGTTCCCAAGATGCCCAAAGTGGAATGCACAGATAACTGTATTCACCGTGTCGTTGCACATAGCAACAACAATGACGAAAAACCTAGCGATGCCGAATTAAAATGGCTTATGGTCGTTTCTCCACGTTGGGATGTTGAATGGGTTGATACCGCAATTTATTATCACTTATACGGGCGTGTCCGTAGGATTAAAACTAGCGAGGGTCTGTATGAATGGAAATTAGGCGACTAGAGCCTATGCTTTAACAATCACAGAATCTACTAAATCAAGGAAACAAATTACCTATGACCGACACAGCCAAACGCTAGAGGAACCCCCTATGTCACCCGAAACCGCAATCCCCTTAATCGCTATCGTCTGCGTAATCCTGGCGTTCGCCCTATACAGCCGTGAGCTGCACAGGCAAATCGCCCGCCAAAAATACATACGCTGCATTTACAGGTTCAAGGTCTATGCACTGCTCACGTCCCTGCGTGACGACGTGTATTCAAAGACCTACTCCCGCTATTGCAGGCGTATGGAAAAATGGCTCTCGCTCGCCAAACAATACCGCTCCAAAATGTAACCGAAAGGGCGTTTCCGTCCCGCAACCCCTAACACCCGTAAAAATTTTATGAATACCTGTTGACAATACGCAGGTATTTTCTTATATTATGCCCAGGAACACAGCCACAGCCGAGGAAACACCCTATGAAAACACCGTATTGGCAAATTACCGTTGACACCCCACGCTACGGACACTCTAACAGCGTCCTTGAACACGACCCCGACAAGGCGAAGGCTGCTTTCTTTGAGCAGGCGAAGTCCCTAATCGCAGGACAGACCGCCTACCTATACAGTGTGGACGAATGCGGTTTCGTCCGTCCCGAATACACCGTCACCCGAAAATAACCTATATTTACTACCGTATATTCCCCAACTATTTCCAAAGAGGAAACACCCTATGCCCTACAAATTCAAAATCAAGACCCACGAAGCCCGATACAACAGCGATGCCGACCTGTTTGACCAACTCTACGCCCAAAGCCAGGAACTCCGCAAATGGCGTAAAGGCGAACTCCCGTTCAAGAAAGCCACGGGTGCCATTATCAAGGCTCTCTCACGTCGCATCGGTCCCCGAACCGCACACACCGCTTTCAAGAGCCGTGGCGTGAAAGACAGCTACGACTACCTTATGGCTAACTGTATGGCTGAATACGCTGCCGTCGCCTGCCTGGACAAAGGCGAAGACTTCATCAAGTCTTTCCTGGACGACAAGTCCCAAACACTCCCGAACGACGTGTGGGACAAGGCTGCAAAGCAGTGGATTGACGACGCAAAGGACCTGTAATACATTCAACACAAAAGGAACCCAAACCTATGTCTAGCAAACTCAAAATCAAACTCCACGAAGATAACGGGTCCTACACGCATAACGTCTTCACCATCTTTTCCGTGAGCGTGGACGTTCACCAGGCTTACCCCGACAAGGGCGAAAGTCCGAAGGCTTCCAACGGTCGCCACTTCAAGGAACTCGTTGACAAGCAATACGACAGCATTTCACAAGCCATTACTGCCGTGGATTCTACGCATATCTTCGCCCGCCCCGATTGGACCGCCACAGAATACCGCTTCGGCATTCTTCGCCTGGAAGCCGTAGTCCTCGTCGGGAAGCGTAACGAACCCGTCTATGGCGAAGACGTGGAAGCCTGGAAGCGTGGCGAAAAAACCCTGTGGAACGCCCATTACAAAGTGGGTATTCGCTGCGAACAGTCCACGACGCTGCCCGATGCCGAACTCACGTCCGAACTTGACGATATGGCTATTGAACACAGCTTCTAATCCCCCATATACAGCAGTCATTACCCGAAGCCCCCGCCACAAGTCCAGGCAGGGGCTTCTGTCATACAACCCCCGAACAAAAAACTTTGCAGGCTGCTATTGACAATTACTAGATAATTTGTTATATTACAGGTATCAACCACCCCATAAACCGAGGATATACCCTATGAAACAAAACCCCGTTGACACCCGCATTCTGCACGAAAAGGCACTGAAAACCGCTAGTGCCCTCAAATACGTCGTAGTCCCCCTGGCGGGCAACACCCCACGCCCCGCCACTTTCATTCAACCCACCGACGACGCTGCCGACATAGCATTCGGACCCACACCCTGCGTCTATACCCTGCCGACCGCCTGCGAACTCGTCCGAAACTTGAAAGCGTCTAGGGGGTTGAACTGCTCTTACATTACGGAAGTGCAGTTCCACGAACTCGCCTTGAAATCCCTCGCCACATACACGGAGTAAACCTAAAATGACACAATCCACGCTCCCCGCCACTTTCCGAACACAGACAATCACCCTTATCCCCATAGAATACTTCCACGTCCGCTGCGACGGGCGTTACCTCGTCCTGTTCAACGGCTACATACACGAAGCCCGTTACACCCATTCCGAAACAGCGTTCCGTCTGCTCAAGGACCCCGACAGCCCTATACCGCCCTACAAGATTACAGCCTACGCTTTCCTGGGAACAGACACCTAATCGCCCCGCCACGCCCCCAGGAACAGGCTCACAGGCTCACAACAGCCCCCTAGCCTATCAATCCTACCAGGTAACAGATTACCTGCCCACAAGCCCCGCCACGAACACAGGCAGGGGCTTCGTCATACAAACACACCGCAGGCACAAAACGCACGGACACAAAAACGCCACACAAACAAAAATCCCCAAAATCCCATAAACCTACAACAACACCAATACAGGCAACACACGTATAGCCGATACCAATACACACCTATACGCTCTATACCATATACGTGCCACTCACGCATTAGCCCGCACATTCCCCCTATATCACCTATACACACCTGCGTAACTCCCTATATGTCCCTGGCTCACTGTTCCCTGGCTCCACATTCTACCCTAGCTGCTCGCCTGTGCCCCTACACGGAAGCCCGTCCGCTACCCCTGGTCCGTCACCTTTCTATGACAACTGTCACCCTTTTACGACACGCCCCCTGGCTCTTATACGGCTCTTACGGACCCGCTTACAGTCACGATACACGCCCGCAGGAAGGCTCATAGCCCCCGCTTACAGAGGGGCGGGTGGGGCAATTATGTCAATTAGTAGAACTATATCAATTATATCAATTAGCATAATCCAAAAGAATAATCTATATTGTTGGCGTAAGGTAAAGTGTTATATAGACCTAAAAACCCCCGCCCCCGAAGCCCTGCTGTCGGAGCGGACAAGTTAAGCACCCCTGTTCGGGTGAGTCCATACAACTTAACGTGTATGGCATAGGACCCGTGCATACAAATGAACTGACAAGATATGACAAATCAAATTAGCACCACTGACCTGCTCGCACTCGCACTTGTGCGTAGCGGGCTGCACACGCTCCCGCTAGAAAGCATACACCGCTACGGCTTACGGCTTGTCACGAAGTTGGGACAGGACACGGGCGAACGTTGGACGCTTCTGTGGGGACGAAGATACCTGGAAGCCGTGACCGCCCTGTTCGTGCAGGTGGACGACGAAGTAGCCGAACTGCAAGTGGACACGGATTCCCTGGGCAAAGCGTTGGACGGGATAGACGGAAAGGTGATTAGTGCAGCGGAGGAATTGGAATGGGTGGAATGATTACGATAGCGTTCGTGGCTGCTTTCCTATATGCGGGGAAGCGACTTTTCAGCGTCAAGGATTGGGGCGAGCAGCCCAGGACCCGCACACGCATAAACGGTGTGGACGTTGGGGCGTATAGGCGTTTCCACGAACGCCACTGCGGACCTGCGACGAACGTCCCGATGGATTAGCCTATCTGCGAGAGTAGAAAAGGTTCCTGGTGCCGTCTGTAATCGCAGGCGACACTTGCATCGCCCGCATTTCTTTGCGGGACTGACTTGCTACGGCAAGCCTGGGCACCCCTGCTAGTGGGGGTGCCCGAATTGTATGCGTGGAGCCAGGGGACGAAAAAACCGACCGAGGGTTCGGTCGGGAAGCGTGGTGAAATAGCTATCTTTTACGAAGTAAAAGATAGCTATTTCACCCTCCCCTGGCAAGGGGTCCCTTTGTTACTTTTTTCTTACATTTCTTATCGTAGCTTCGCAGCTACAATAAGAAAGGCACCCCAGGACTTATGGCGAATCCTGGGGTGCCCCTGGGCGAACGTGATTAGCTACTCACGACCGCCCGTGTGTTTGAACGCATCGCTGCGTCCCTGCTCTACACCGCCACTTGTGTGACAGCGGACCCGCCCTACGCTGCGGAAGGCTATTTCAGCGTCACCGCATTCCTGCGGGAGTGGCTCGCCTAGTTTACGTTTATGCCGTCGCATACCGTCAGCACCAATAGTAACAAATTACCTGGCTCCCGTCAAGGCGAAAGCGGGTCCGTGTTCTCAAATTCTAACTTGTATGCACTAATCACGCTTTGTCGGTAATTTCTTACTTTGTATAGGTATCTTGTTATATAGAACCAAAAGGGTCGTTTTTCGCCTATAGCGGGAAACGCAAATTCGCAATCGCTCCCCGATTTGTTAGCTTGTCCGTGTTCTCAAAAAATACGCCCCGCATACGGAAAGCCCCGCAGGACCAATCCCACGGGGCTTGTAAGAAGGAGAAAATAGGGCGGGGCAAACGACCGCCCGCTATCCAATATAGCTAAAATCCCCACGCCCAACGGGTCCACACTATACCGAACCAACCCGTATAGAGTATCACTCCGAGCATAGAGAAGAACCACAGCAGCTTTACCAGGCACCCGCATTCCAGGGTCCTGTCGCCCACGCTGTCTAGCCAAAAGCCGAACACTATCACGGCAGCAGCCAATATACGGTATTCCAGGGCGGGGCAACCGTCCCACATACTAGCACCCTCCCCCACACCACTGCGACAGGAACCATACGAAATACCCTGCACCTGCGAGCATCACGCAGGCATACAGGGCGAACCACCACCCGCCCTTGTCCATAACCTTTTGGTCGTAGCCCGTCCTGGACAGCCAAAAGAGCATAGGAACGTCCATACAGAACAACACAAGCTGCCATTCTTCCATATCAAGCCTCCTTTCGCTTGTCGTTCTCACGCTTCCCAGGGAATGCGTCTAGCCCGTAGTGGAACTTGTAATAAAGGTCCATTCCGCACTTCGGGCACACGCAGTCGTAGCTGTGCAGGTCTTTGTAGTCGCACTTCTCATTTAGACACTTCATTGTCGCCCCCACGCTTACGCAGTATTCGGCAAAGCATTTCGTTGTCGCCCCGCAGTCTGTCGTTCTCACGTTCCAGGTCCCGCAGCTTCCAACGGTAGTTCCTGTAGGCATACAGGTAGCCCAGGGCGAACAGCAGGATTACGGAGCAGCCATATTGCCAATTATCAAAAAGCAGGTCCCACAGCGTCATTCGGCAGCTACCTCCTTGACTAGCTCAAAACGGTATTCCTGGTCCGCATTCGGGTATTTCGCCCTGTCAACTTTGGAAGCGAACATATCGTAGGGACGCACGTAAAATTCGTGGTCCCCGTAGCACTGCTTATACACCACCAGGCGTTCCCCCGTTTCGGAGTGCGTGGCGATGCACAGGACGAAGTATAGCTTCCCCTTGAAGTGTCGGTAGTATCGGTTTGTCAGTATCGTTCTTTCGGGCATAGTTCCTCCAGGCTTACAGGTTCAAATTTCATTACGGGTTTCTCTAATCCGAACGCACGGGCGAGCAGGTCAGCCATCACCAGGCTTGTCTTACCCACTAGCGGATAGCCACTTTCGGGCGGGGGCGTGTTCGGAGCGTAGCGAACAGGCGTTTTTCGGGTGTCAATCTTTGTCATATTCCTGGTAATTCCTTATATTCATAGTTTGTGTGTAAAATCGGTAGGTAGAGTTTTTAATTTGTATGCAAGGGCAGGCGGGGCGGGGGGCGTTGTTCGCCTGCCATAAATATAACAAAATATCTAATACAATACCACGCCCCCCGTTAGAAAAATCCGCAGCGTATCGGAAGTGGATATAACACTTTACCTGGTGCAGTGCTACTTGAACCCGCAGATACGTTTTATAAGGGACTTGCAGTCGTCTGTGCAGGCGTAGTAGCAGCAACCCCCTACCAGGTTGGGATTAGAGCCGTGGTTTTCCATAAGCCCCTTTGTGACAAGCCCCTCGCATACCACGCCATCGTTTGACGTGGGTTGGGTGCAGAAGTGGTTACGGAAGGCGACCTTTCCGTAATCGTAGCCTAGCGTATGTTTGATAATGTCAATTTCGGCTAGGGATAGTTGAATGTGGTCCAGGTCTAGCATAGGCGGTTGAGCGGGGGTTGCAGGTGGAATATAACAGGTTATCCAATACACGGGTTACACGGGCACGGGTTACGCCAAAGCAGCAGGCTGCACAGCAGAAAGCTACACGGCAGCAGGCTACCCGCCACGGCTCGCAAGAACGGCAGGGACCTGGGGTGGATATAACAGTTTACCTGTGGCATAGTCATAGATACCAACTTACCTTGAACGCCTGGGCGTTAAAGAACAGGAAAGAACCGTAGGCGACCTTCCAAAAGTCGGCAGGGATTTCCTTGACGAACGCACCCTTGCCGTCGTAGGCGTGTATAGCGTATTCGTCGGGTTGTTTCTTGACTACTTCGTAAAGGTAGTGGTCCACGTCTTCCCGTGCGAAGAAACGGCTACGCCATACATCGGAGTAGTAGGCGTGGCTGATTAGGTCGGTTCCATAGCAACAGTCTATCATAGCGATACGGGGTCCTGGGGTGAACAGGTTATCTAGTAAAGGGCACAGTCCACGGGCGACGTGTCGTCCTGGGTCCAGGGGACAAGCCACCCGTCGGGACCTGTGACATACTTGACAGCGGGTGTGAGTTTCGGGAAGTAGTCCCACCTGCCGTTGTAGAACCGCCATTCGGTCTGTGGCGGGTCGGGGGTTTCAAAGTTTGGGTCCTGGTGGACGGACCCTGGGTCCCAATCGCCCATAGTGTAGTTTCCTTGTAATGGTGACAGTGTGTCGGGGTGAATATAACAGTTTACCTGCGGTATTGGGCAAGGTAGGTTGAGTTGATGGCTTGTTCCAGGGTTTGCCAACGTGAGTATTTGGCTTCGGGAATGGTTACGGCAAATGCGTTGGCAAGGACGGTGGCGAGTTCGCCAGGTGTAATGGGAAATTCGGACAGGCGAGAGTTTGGACCTATTCCCTCGGTTGAGCGTAGGAAGCGGTCGGCAAGGTAGTCTGTGACGTAGTGCGTGATTTCGCAGCCGTCGGCTACGATTAGCTTGTCCTGTATATGGTCCTTGCAGCAGTGGAACGATGCAGGGGACCAGGTAGCCTGGAAGCCCGTATGCTTGCAGACGACGAGTGGCGTGTAGCCGTCGTGGTTGTAGTCAAGTTTGGCGTATATGCAGTCAAGGCAGTTCATAGGTTTAGCAGTCGGTATGCGAAGTAGATTGAAGCGGACAGGAACAGAAGCAGGAACAGGGCTGCGGGAGTTACGCAGCAGGCGTAGAAGCGACGCAGGTGTTTCCGCTCCCATCCGTCCAGGTTGTTGTCGGTGGTCATTTGAGCCATTCGGGTTTGGGGAAGTGCGACGAATAGGTGATTTCGTCTGTTTCGGTGGTTTCAACTTCGTGTGCGTCGTCCCAATAGGTCCGCAGGTCGGTTCCCGTGGGCAGGTAGCAGACGATAATCGCAGCGGTGAAATTGTGGTCTTCGTCCTGGGTGTAGCCCGTAATCCAATAGGGGCATTGGATAGGCTTGAGCGATTGGAGCGGGCGGGGGTCGTCCACGGATTTGGTCTTGAAGCGGTAGCGTGTGTAGGACATAATACCTCGGTATGGTTGAAAGTGAATATAACAAATTATCTACATAGCGTAGGGGACGCTTACGATATAGTTTACGCCCTTTTTTGAACGGCAGGTCATAGTGGTGCCGATTGTGATTTGGGTATGTGGGTCGGACCGCATAGCCGTGAGTTCGGTCCCGTCCGCAAGGCGTATAAGGTAGATATTGTTTTCTTCTTTTACTATGGTTGCTTTAAATGTGGTCCACATAAGTAGGTGTTCCTAGATTTTTAATGGTTTATGCAGCAGGGGGCGTTGTCAAGTTGGGGGAACCCACCGCAGTAGAACGGTCGGTGCAGCCCTGCCTGTTCTTCCACCCACCGTTCAAAGAACAGGGTGTTGTTCGGGAAGCGGTATGGTTGCCAATCGGGATAGTCGCCCGTTTCGTTCGGGTGGACGTATGGGTTCTTGTCGGACTTGCTCAACAGTGCATACTTGCTGTGCGGTCCGAGGTTGTAGAACGACACCTTTTTAAGCCCCCAGGTTTCTTCGGGCGTGTTCCAGGGATATACCCAGGTTTCGGTCCCGTCTTCGGACTTGAAGAACTTTATGCCTGGGTAGTGCTTCGCCAGGATAAACTTGAACACTTCTTCGGTCATTCGTCGGCTCCCTGGAAGCAGGACGGTATCGGGTCGTCAATGTAGTTGGCTGAAAAGTCGGGCTGCGGTGGTCCGAACTGTTCCACGATACGGGACACTTCGGCTTTGGCGATTTCGTCGGACATTTCCGTGCTTTCGTCGTAGCGGGCTACGATTAACCCGTTGTAGCGGATAAAGGCGAGCATACCGTAGTCTTCAACCAACGTCCCACGGGGACGGCAGAACTTCGCTTGATGCAGGGTCGTATAGGATTCAATGAACGTCCCCAGGGGGCACGTTTCTTTGGTGAGGTTGAATTTGGCTAGAAGCAGGTCCAGGACCTTGAGGGCTTTTTCGTTCGGGGTCATACGTTTTCCTTTTGTTCGGGTTCGTCGTCATACGGTGGGTTCGGGTGTTCTTCGCACCATTTGGCGAAGTCGCCCATTTGCTGCACGATAACCTTTTCGGCTTCTTCACGTTCCCGTATGAACCTTTGAAGACCACGTTGGTTAAACCTGCACCCAAGTTCGCCTTTGGCGTTTTCGTAGATATAGTCTTCGTCATCCCCGAACAGCTTGCAGGTCGGGTAGTGTTCCTGGTAATCGTAATCTTCGTAGGGGCAGTTCTTACAACGCATATTACGGCTTCGTTACAATGTAGTTTATGCCGTTGTCGCAACGGCAGGTGACGTAATCCCCCGTGTTGAGTTCCATATTGGCTGCGGGGTCGTATTTGGAGCGTCGGGCGATTAGCTCTATGGAGCCTGCTTCTACCAGGAACAGGTCCCCGTCCGAATAGCGGATTAGTGCTTTGAATGAAGTTGAAGTCATAGACGAATATAACAGTTTACCTTGTTAGGGGCTAAAAAATTTTTTTGGGCTACCTGTTACGGTAGGTTCTTTTCAATGTAGTAGTTCCCGTTATGCTGCACGAACCCGTCGGGGCAGGTCAGTTTCCAGGATTTGTCGCTGCCGAACAAGTCGGTGAAACGGTCCAACTTGCAGCCGTGGTGCTTGCCGTCCTCTGTCGTATAGGTCGTCGGCTGTTCGGGTCCGTCACCCTGGGTTTGTTTGCGGAGCATAATCATCGGGACTACGCAGATGCTCCAAAACAGGACCACGGCAACCGTAATCGCTGTGGTGATTATAATTCGTTTCCAATCTAGTTTCATAGGTGTGTTCCACGGTTATGGGTTAATAGCCTTTGCCACCGTGCTTGTCGGCTTCGGGGTTGGAAGTCACCCACCCCGTATGGTTGCAGTGCAGAAGTTCACGGCAGTCAAAGCAGATTTTGTGGTTCGGGTCCACGGGCGTGGCGTATGCCCCAGGCTTCCCGCAGACTTCGCAGATTGTCTTATTTTCTTCGGGTTCGGGTAGTTCCGCTATCGCAAGGTTTATACTTCCTTGCGTAAGGTCCACGGTTTTTGAACCATACACGTCGTTGCGGGAAATCGTGATTTTGTCCGTTTCGCTAGTCTGCTCATACAGCTTTGCGACGTAATTGTAGCGTATGGGGCTGTCGCACATTTGGACGTAGCCCGTGATTTCCCAATTATGGTCGGGGGTCATAGTGAACGTCGGGGGGCTAGACATAACGCTTTGTTTTACCAATATACCCCTCGCCACCATATCACGGATTTTGTTTCCTAGATACGTGACGGCAAAATCCGCACGTTCCATAAGTTCTTGCAGGTCGTAGGCTTCGGGGCACTTGTCGTAGTCTATTGTCATATAAAAACCAACGGGGTTAAAGGTGAATATAACAGTTTACCTAGTATTCGGTGGAAACATAGAAGTCTTGACCGCATTCGGAGCAGTGGACCTCGTATTCTGCGGGCGTGTCGTCGGTAGCGGGGCGTGTGCAGTCGCTTTTCCAAACGGTGCAGGTCTTACCGCAGCACGGACACCACGCTTCCATATCTTCCTCGTTAAGGTGTGATACCATACTCATAGAAAGCAGCCTCCTAGTGCAGCATCTTGTCCAATTTGAGCAGGAACGCTATGCCCTGCGTGAGTTCCATTTCGCAGAAGAAATTCAGCAGATATTCCTTGTTGTATTCAAGGAACCCTGCTATGGGCTTTGCGTGGGCGAACACTTTGGGACAGAACGACGGGAATGCCATTTGTTCGTAGTCTAGCTTCTTTGACCGTTCGCTGCCTGCAACTATCGTTTCTGCGGGCAGGTATCGGTTGAGCCAGGTAAAGGCGTAGCGGATAGCCTGTTGGACGTGTTCTTCCTTGACGTATTTCCAGGTTATGTATTGTCCTAGACCTAGCGTAAGGGTCACGTCGTCGGCTATGGTGCATTCTATATGCTGATGGTCGGGGCTGTATTCTTCCTTGACTATAAGACGGGCTACCGTCCCGCCATCTTCGGAACGTTCGTCCGCTTTCAGCACGACGCAGTTGGGGTATTCAGCCTGGATTTTGTGGAAAAATGTGAATAGGTCAATGGTATCGCCCATAGGTTATTCCTCGGTTTTAATGTCTTCGTCGGGATAGCACCAAAGGTGCGTTGTAAGTAGTTGCCTGTAATGGGACACGGGCAGTTCCCCGTCGCTTGAATAGATAACACGGTCGTGGAACTTGTGTCGGCTTGCGTGTTTCAGCGGTAGGTCCTTTCGTTTGAGCAGGATAGTTGAATTGTCCTGCGGGACTTCCTCTTCAAAGCTACGCCAGGTTATTGTGCAGTGTTCGGTCTGTCGCATACGGTGTTCCTATGTCAGCAGGACGTGGAATGAACGGATTACGAAATACACCAGGTAGATTATCGCAGCCAACAGAATGACTACGGCAAGACAGCAGCCACAGCCCTTGTCGTCCACGCACTCCGTATCGGAGCAGCATAAGATAAATACAAGGATAGCCACAAACGCTGCCGTGGCTAGACCGTATTCAAGGGGCGTAATCATTTGCGGGTCCTGCGTGGAGCCTTACCAGGGTTAAGGCTGTGTTCAAGCGGGACCAGGGCGAAGCCCTGGTGGTCTGTCAAGATATGTCCCTTTGAGCGGGCTATGTCTATTGCACTGATTTGTGTCATAGGTGCGTTACCATTTCATAATGTTGCGAATGAACTCACGCTGTTCGGGGACGTATTCGTTCAAGATTCTTTCCCTGCGAATGCCCTCAATTACCCCCAGGGTAAACTGTGCCAGGACGATTAGGAACCCTGCGATTAGGTGGACGTAAAGCGGGCACAGGAGGGACCAATGCCACGGCAGGGCGGTTACGGACCATACCTGGAACTTGCCCACTTCGGCAAAGTGCAGGATTACCGCCAGGATAGTGTAAATGACCGTGAGCGGGAAAAGTTTGGTTGAGAGTTTGGACAGGATTACTAGGAACAGTGTCATTTTGGTTTTCCTTTTTGGTTATGGGTTAAACAGGGGCGTTTCCAAACGGTCCCCCATATATTAAGGTTTTAGGTGTCTTCGGTTTGGTTTTAAACAGTATGTCAAACAGGTAGTCCCGCCTTACGCCTGCGTGTTTCTCGCACATTCCGTAATGTTCCACGGAGTAAAGGGCGGGCAGGCTGCAATTACAGACAAAGCAGGTGGCACCCCCGAAATCTTTGCGGTGGCGGTCTTTGTATTCTTCGTAAGTTGGTAATGTCGGTATAATCTTGCGGGCATCGTCCTGGACCCTTCTCACGTTGTCGTCGGGCAGTTCGTCCAGGTATTGTTGAATTTTGGCGAACGGCATACCCTCAGTAATGAGCCGTAAGTCGGCAACCGTTCTAGGCAGCAGGCAGTTCATTTTTATAAACAGGGTCATATCTTCCACGGACTTGAAGTCTTCACGGTCTTCCACCAACTTGCAGTGGTCGCCCAGGGTCCTGTGGACCATATAGCATTTGCCTGTTTTTAAGCCGATATACCATTGACGCTTTAAGAAATTTAACAGTATTTCGTCGGTATCTTCGTAGGCGTAGGTGTGGTCTATTTCCACGCAGATACCGCAGCAGAACAACAGGTTAATGATGTTGAATACTGCGTCCCTGGTCTTTTCATCCCAATGAGTGATAGTCATTTGCCCTCGGTGGTTGTGGTTGTTACATACTGAATATAACTAATTATCCAGGCGGTGTCAATAGGTAATCTAACAAAATACCTAGAATTTTAGTTGTATCGGGAACATAGGGTTTTCGGGGACGGGGCTATCGCCCAGGACGATATAGGCAGCGACAAAGAATGCCGTGAGCAGCAACACGATTGTAGCTAGTCGGGCTTTCAATGCCGTAAGCGGGTCAAAGAAAATCGCTAGGCAAGTCAAGCCGATTACACCGCCCAATAGATACATAATGTCGTAAGTAGTCATTGGGCTAGTCCTCGGTTATACGAAGTGTGAACGATTCGTCCCAACGGGAAGCACCCACGGCACGGACGTAGCAGCCGTCCCGTTCCTGGGAGGGCTTTTTGAAGCGGGCGTGTTCACAGATATACTGCGTCTTCGTTTCACGGATTACGGGGTATCGGGCTATCCCGCCTGCGACAAACGGATTGTTCTGTTCAAGGATTTTCATAGTCTTTTATCCAGGTCTGTTTCGGCAGGGACTTCAAGAATGTAGTAGTTGGTCTGCTTGAAGTCACCGCACGGGGGCTGTTGTTGGTCTATGGATATTTCTATCCTGTCGTTATAGGACCCGCTGACCGTTACGGTCATAACCAGGTCTTTTCGGGCTTCGGGGTTGGTTATATGGACTATCATTGTAAAGTTCCTTTTACGTTAGCATCGGCAGAATGTTCGGGTTTTCCCTAACGATTTCGTCGTGGATTTCCTGGAACGTTTCCATTAGGGTTTCTTTGGCGGGTAGTCGGGAATAGACTAAATCGTGGAAATTGATTAGGCGGTCCCTGGTTATGAACCTGTGGTCCATAGACTGCGTGTCTGCGTGGACGTGGACGTTCGGGTAATCAAACCACCAGGTAAACATCACACTGCCGATTTCAACGAAATTCCAGGTTCCACGCCTGCAATCGGAGCAGGCATAGTAGAACCCGTTGCGTCGTTGCTTTCCGCAAATCGGGCAACACGGGAACGGCTTCAGCTTTCGGGTTTTCGGAATGGACCTGCGACGCTTTTTCATTAGGCTTCCTTCCTGCCGTAAACCTTTGCGACGTATTCACGAACGGTCTTCATATTCGTGGTGAACGCCTTTTCCATTTTGTCAAGTTCGGCTGTGACGGTGGTTTCCGATACGGGCTTCGCATAGATTCCAACGGGGTCGCCACCCGCAGCCACTTTTTTAGCTAGTTCGCAAACGGACATAGTGAAGCACATTTCTGTGTTTTCGCAGCACGGGTAAGCCGAAGCATTGCCGAACGCCTGGTAGGTTAGACGCTTGCACTTGAGGTAGATACTTGCGTCGCCATCGCTTGCAACTAGCCATTTCCCGAACACGTCCATAACGTGCAGGTATTTGCCCATTTCAAGGCAATAGATATTCCCCACAAGAATATCCTTGTAAGCGTTCAAAATGTCGTTGAACAGCTTGTTTGCGTCGCCTGTGTAGGTCTTCAAGGTTTCACCGTTGTTACACAGCGATTCGTAAAGGGCTTCTTCTGCTTCGGTCCTGTGTTCAATCTTGTTCAACGCTGCGAGCAGGTCCGAACGGCTTGAACGGTGCTTGTATGCGTGGAAAGCGGTAAGTGCGTCTGTAAGCGTCCCAATAAGGTTTATAGAGTTCGCTTTGATAAACTGTTCGCACCACTTGTAGAACTCATTGAGTTCGTAGCCGTGAATGACTACCGTGGACGGGGACCACGCCTTGATAATCGGGTGTCGCTGCGGGAACGGAGCCTGGAAGCTGTCGCCTTCCCAAAGGACCCCTGTATGGAGCGTGTCGGTTTCGTCAAGCACGTCATAGCGGGTGCCCTTGTATTTCGGGAACAGGTCGGGGTGGAACATAAGCCGTGTGCCCCAATCCGTATGGTGACGGACGGGCTTTATGGCTTCGGGCTTGATTCGGGGATATTTTTCAGTAAGGTTCATACGTGGTTGTCCTTTTCGGTGAATGAAACTTATATCGGAACAGTCTTGCAGAGTTCCCTGTTTTCGTTGGTCCATACGAACCAGGCGTGGCACATAGTTGTCGCCCAACGGCTCCCGTGTTCGTCGGTAGGTTGCCCGTTGTTCCAGGTAGCCATACGCTTTGCGAACGGGAAGCAGAACTTGGGCGGGTGGTCTATAAGGAACTGCTGTCGCTTGTCGCCTTCCCAAAATTGGATTTTTAGAAAGAACGCCAGGTAGCCTTTCGGTGCCAGGTGCTTCAAGCATTTTTCTGTAAATTCCTGGGCGAGCGAATACGGGGGGTTTGAAACAATTAGGTCGTATTTCGTCTTCGCCATAATCGCCAACGGTTCATAGAGCAAGAAATCCTGGACCCTGGTGTTCGGGTAGCCACGGTCCACAAGGTCAATAAATACGTTCCTGGCATCCAGGGAATTTTTGAGCGAATGCGTGAAATAGTCTAGCGTGGCGGTTGCTATGTTCCCGTTGCCTACGCAGGGTTCCAGGAATGACCTGGGGGTGAAATCTTGGAAATCGGGGTCATACGTGCAAAGTGCGTTAAACAGAGCTGCTACGGCTTTCGGGTCAGTAGCGTAGAAATCATTTTCGGTTCGGTAGCCTGCCGACGGGTTGCCACCTGCAAGTTGGGCACCCGATAGGGTTGGAAATGCCATAAGGGTTCCTTGATTAGATTTTGTCCTGTATGAATATAACTAATTACCTGGTCCTTGTCAATACCAAATATAACAAAATACCTAAATAGGGTGCTGAAATAAGCCCCGTGGTCGGGGCTTTGTTATACGTTACTTCAAGACTTCGGATTCAAGCCACGGCTTCAGTTCTACGTCCCACCTGTCCCCGAAAGTCGTATATTCAATATCTACTTTTTTCGGGTCCATTTTTAGAATGTGTGACGGAACGTTCTGTCCCCAAAAAGTCAGCGGGTATTCCGTGTTGTTACAGATACATTTAGTAGAAACAATCGGCTTGCCCGCTTCTTTCTTTCCACCCAAATGAACGTCCCAATGTTCGGTCTTCGTCCCGTCGGTAACGTCTTCTATAAGGTGACAGCCACCCCCGTGCGGGAGTTGCAGGCAACTGCGAATAGCGGACATAACCTTTCGGATAAATTCCTGCTTCGTTAGGGCGTTGGATTCGTGTATGCGGATTTTTAGGGACATAGTGACCTGTTAGTTGGAGCGGTAGCAGTAGTAACCGCACGGGAGTTCAATTTCCTTGCCGTCGTAGCGGGCAAGTTCATTGGCGGGACCGTCGGCTTCTGTGCAGGCTGCTGCAAGAGCATCCAGGTCCACAAGGTTATGTTCTTTTACGGCTGTATTAAATTCTTCGTCGCCAAAGTTATCCTTGAACCACTGAATGTAGTCATCGCCCCAATCTTCAAGGCACTTTTCAACTGCGTCTTCTTCGTCAATGTCGCCAAATTCTTCCTTGTAGCGTTCGGGTTCGCTTTCCTTAATGTCGGAAACATAGGATTCGGCATCTTCACGTTGAGCGTCTTTGAACCAATCCACGTCAATGAACTGTTCAATGCCACCGATGTTTTCAAAGTGGATAAAGTCCACACCTTCCATTTCAAGGAGGTCCTTGACGCTTTCAGTGGAGGCTTCTTCTGCGTCGCTGTAATCTTCATAGCAGTAGTATTCTTCGTCACCGAAGGTCACGCAAATTCCCTTACCAGGTGCATAGCTTTCAAGGGCTGCGTCTTCGTAGTTATTACCTGTTTCTTCGGCAAGTTCCTTGACCATAGCCTTTACTTCGTCGGATTCGTCTTCAAGGGCTTCGTGCTTGCGGGACTTGTAGGCTTCCATAGCCTTCTGCATAGAGCATTCCTTCTTTTGCAGGCTTTCGTCCGTAGAGCGGGAGTAAACCACCTTGCCGTCGTCCACGGAACGCAACTGCATAGCAACAAAAGCCTTGCCCTTGTTGTCTTCAATCGTGCCGTCAATGAGGTCCTTACGGATAGTCGGGCTGTCGTCAACGACGGCTGCTCTTGTGAGAACGCTTGTAGGTTCATAGTTCGGGTTAAGGGGCTTGAACTCCTTCATATCCCCGCCTTTGTAGTAAACGTAGCATTTCATAATTACGAAACTCCTTTAAGTTGTTTGTCCGTAAAAATAATAAAAATTCGGTAGGTAGATAAATTCGGTAGGTGCTTTCCTGCTGTTATGCGGGCTTCGCTGCCGTCCTGGTAATAATATAACAAATTACCGTGTAGCTGTCAATAGTAAATCTTAAAATTTTTCAAAAATTATTCGTTGCGGTAATAGTGCAGGGCTAACCTCGCTTGCAGCATTCGTCGGGAAAGTTTAAGGCACATTCAAACACGCTGTTCGTCACGGGCTGAAAGTGCTTGCAATTACGGCACTTGTCTTTCGGGATATACTTGACGGTAGCCTGGGCTTTGATTTCACGGGGTTCAAACATATTACACCTCTTGAAGTCTAGGACCAATGCGGGTGTCAGCACCCTCGGTGACACGGTAAGGGATTTCCAGGGCTGCTGCAACCTTGTTCACGATTTCAGCGTCATATCGCCAGGTTGTCCCGAACGTGCTGTGGTCCGCAATCGTTTGAAGTTTGTAGATACACTTTTCTGCCAACAGCTTTACTTCGGCACCCTTGATTTCACGACGTTGGCTTTTAGACATAATACCCCCTGGGTTAAAGCGTAAAATCTAACTTGTTCTTTTCGTAGCATTCGTCGCATACACGGTAGGTGTAGGCACGACCAGGAAGCCTGCGGACCGATTCGGTTTTCAGTCGGCAATACATACAGGGCTTGCCCTTGCGGAAAAGGTTCTTGAAAAAGATTTTGATTTTGTTCATAGCGGTTTTTCCTTTTGTTGGTTAAGGTTGTATTTTTTGCAAATTGCTTTATACAGGCGAACGCCACAGTGGATAGTGAGCGTCCCCAGGTTGTCTTCAACGTAAATCGCCCTGTTCCACCTGTGGAGTATTCCACGCTTGAAAATAACGGGGTTCGGGTCAGCCGTTATCTTCTTTGCCGTGTCCAGGTAGGGTTCCAGGTAATGCAATTCGTAATGTGTGCTAGACTGCGACACGGTAATAAATCCCTTGCCTACATAGCGGACCACTCCGCATATCGGGGCATACGTGTGGTCCGTGATATGGGCTTTATGGGCATACGTCATAATGTCGCTCATTTCGGGGATTCCTATATGTATAATCGTTTCTCGCAACATATTACTTTAACGGTCTAAAAAATATCCCGCCTTCTTCGTTAGCAGAATCTATCAATTCCACGGGATAAATCCTGGGCTTTTCATTCGGGTCCGTAACCAGGCTCATAGCCAGGAATGCTTTTTCCCTTGCTTCAAGCAACGAACAGGTGAACACCGTGCAGTCTTCAATCTTTTGGAACGGGGACGGCTTCCATTTCTTGTCAGCGTCCAGGTAGCTGCTTTTCCCGTCGCATTCCTTTACAAGAATGAAACGACGATTCGGGGGTTCAATGTTCAACGGGGCGTTGATTACAACCGCAGGCAGGTCGTCCATAGGACCGTCGGCAAACAAGATGGCTTGCTGCTTGTAGGTGCCGTCCGTAAAGTCCGCAGTAATCAAGTAGGTGTGCCAACCGATACGGCTGTCATCGCAGTAGAAACGGCATTTGAGCGTGTCAAGGTTGAACGTGTCTTCATACACGTTCTTGATATGGTCTTTGAGTTCTTGAAGCGACTTGACTTCTACCATACGCTCCATAGATTCGTGGAGCGTGAAAAAACTTCCCGCAGGGCGAATACGCATTATTTCACCTCTTCTTTTAGATACATAATTGTCAACCCGCCAAATCGGGATTTGTCCGTAAGGTTTGCCCCAACTTGCCAGGGGATTTCAATACGGACAGCCTTAATGTCGTTGCCCTTATATTCCTTGCAATAGCTGTCAATGTCATTATTGATAAACGTATTGGCTGCTTCTTCGGTGGAATGCTCCGTGACCGTCCGTATGCAGGGATTTTCTACAAGAGCCTTGTATAAGGGTTTGTCAACCCTTTCGCAGCGTGTAACTCTAAACATATTGGACCCCTAGAAGTTGCGGACATACAGGTGGAACTTTTCGTCCTTGCCTTCAAACGTAAGCGTGAACTGCTTGTCGTCGTCACGCAGAAGCCTAATACGGATAGAATAGAACAGGTCTGTGACCTGTTCCCAGGTGTCACATACAAGAATTTCGTGGGGGTTGGCATAGTAGCCGTCAATGCTTACCTTGTTCGGTTCAAGGTTTCTAATCGCACTGCGGAGCTGTTCAAGAACAACATCTTTCCAGGGGCGTGTCGGGTCCGCAACGAATTGGAATTGAAGCGGGTTGTTGTTTTTGGTATTTTCCCAAACACCTGTGAACATTTTTACGGGAACGTGCATTTGATTATCCTCGGTTGTGGTTTAACTTCACCCTAAATATAATAAAATACCCGTGTGCTGTCAACAGGTATTTCAAAAATTTTTAATTTTTTATTTTAGGGTTCTGCGTCGTCAAAATGCCCGCAGCCTTTGATACGCTCCCCGCACATAGGGCAGAACTTGATAGCCACGCCTACCCAATCCCCGTTTTTGGTATAGACTGACAGGTAGTTGTCTTCGTCAATGAACGCTTCGTCCTTGCCGTTATCATTAAACAGCGGGAACCGCTTTGCCTCTTCATTGGTTTCGTGGTCGCAATACTTACACATAGGCTAGAACTCCAACTTTTGTCCGCACATAGGGCAGAACTTGATTTTGATAGAGTGCAGGGCAAAATCCCAACCGTCCCTACGGACGGCAAGCCTGCCCGTGTTCATTAACCGAAACAGGTCGCTGCCATCACCGAAATCGGCTCCCGCCTGTAATCCGTCTTTATGGGTGGTCTTGCAATACTTACACATTGGTAGCCCCCAGGATTTCACGGAACTTCGCCACGGCTGCGTCGTTCAAGGTTTTGTATTTCATACACATAGCTTGCATTTTGGCGATAACGTCTTCTGCGGATATTTCGGTAAGTTCTGCAAAGAATGGGATTTCGGTAATCTTTTCGTTGGCGACACGCTTTGAAAGTTCTATGAACCCGCCCTTGATTTCCACGGACCACGGAGTTATTTCGGGAACCGTGTATGCACTGTCAGTTCCTACAAGTTTTCCCGACAATCCGAGAGAGTCGCCTTCCTTGCCTACTTCCTGGATTAGAACGTAATTGTCCCAGGGGTTGTCTTTTAGAACGAACGTCTTACCCACTAGGCATTTCTTGTAATGACCCAAAATGTCAAGGCACAGTTTTTCGGCATCCAGGTTCAAGGCTGTGCTTTCACCCAGGAACACTTCTAACTCTTTTAGCAGTGCGTCTTCGGCAGCGGTCCGCTTCTTAATCTGTTGGAGCCTGTTTAGAATGTTGGCACGTTGCACACGGTCGGGTTCGTAGATTCGTGTTTTAAGGTAATCGTGATAAACCTGGTAAGCCGTGATTAGCTCTTTTGGTGTTTCAATCATAATCCTATCCTTGACTTTCTAATTGTAATATAGCACCAGGGCTTTTATTTTCAATTCGGGAGTTCGGGCAGTTCAAAAGAACTTCCAGGACGACAGCGAGCATTTCCTTTAAGTTTTCAAACGAATAGGTATGCTCCCACAGTGAGAACCCGATACGGTATTTTTCCAGGCGTTCTTTCAGCGGTTCCGTGATAGGCTTCACTAGGGATAGGTCTTCTTTCCAATCGGGACCGTAGGAAAGTATTCGGCTACCGTGGATTCCTTCTTTCGTTGCGGTGTTGATTGTCACCTTGCCGTTGTGTTCCACCAGGTCTTTTGCAAAGCAGGCTACCGTCCGCAGGTCACACAGGAACCTGCCCGTGAACGGGTCCCCGTGCTGTAACAGACCGTCCAAACGTTGCTTCCGTTTATGCAGGGCAACTTCAACGTCGGTCATTACTCTTGTGGTTTCTTCGGTTATTTGCTGCATACGCTATTCCAGGTCAATTTTCTTGCAGGTGTATTCGTCGCCCGTCTTTTCGGGGTTCCAGGTGTAGCACAGAATAGAGAAGTGCGGACCGTCGTCAAGGACAAACGTAATGAACGCCACGAACTGTTCAAGTGCTTTCTGTTCATACAGCGAAATGCGTGTAGGGACTTCGGGGAACTGCTTTGCGATTTCGGCTTTGCAGTTTTTGGTCGTGGTGGACATCCATTCCTTGATAGTGTCGTAATTGAACTCTTTGGGGAGTTCCATTTCATAGGCAATCTTGACGATTTCGGTAATAGCTTCAAATTTATTTTTCATTTTTCTGTTCCTTTGTTTCGGATTGTTTCTTTTGTAAAACGTAGTTTATGCACCTGCAAAGAATAGCCCCGCAGGTTTGGAAGGATTCAATGCTCTTGTCGTAATCCTGGACTTGATAGGCTGCGAACGCTTCTGCCATTTCACGCATAAGCATATTGTCGGCACATTCCAGGTCGGAGCGGGAAATCGCCCGTAAGGACATAAGCCACGACCCCGCCTTTTCGTTTGTGAAGTGCCTACACAGAACAGGCTTTTCTAGCAAATGCTGTTCTAGTTTTTTCTGTATTCCGTCCAAGCTACTTGTGTAATCCATTTTGAGCCTTCTTTTTCAGCAGAGTTTCTTCACGCTTGATATGCTTGCTAATATAGCTTAAAATATACTTGTTACATTCAAGTGCCCCGTCAAGCTGCGGGGCTTCCCAGGAACAGCAGCAACGTCGGTAGTTGTATAAATTCTGCCGTTGGTTATCCAGGGCTTTCTTGACAGTCTTCAAAGTTTTCAAGTCCATAGGTTGTCCCCGTTAGAAAAGTGGTTCGGTCCGTTCTTCAATGTATTCAACAGCCTGGATAATCAAGTCAAGCCAAACACGGATTCGCTTCAACCCCTTAATCTTTGCGTTAGGGTCTTTGATAGCCTTGTCCTTTGCGTAATAGGTGTCAACGGGTTCCTGGAACGGCTTGCCGATTTCGTTGGCGATAGCCTTGCAAGTGTCGTGCCACAGGCTGCTAGAATATACAGCTATGGTCCCAAGCGGACCCGCAGCGTCGCCCAGGACCTTTACTTCCGCTAGACCCCTTTGGGCAGGGTCGGAAATGTTAGTTTCAAAATATATAAACGCAGCGATTACAGCGTCCATCCAAACACGGACCCGCTTCAATGAACGGACCTTAATGTTTTCGTCGTTAATGGCTGCGTCTTCCCTGTAATACTTGTCGGCAGCGGTGAGCAGCTTTTCGTTGTCGTAGTTGTTTACGCCATCGGAGTAGGCTTCCCACAGTTTAGGCGTAAGGACCATAAGGACCCCAAGCGGGTCCGCAACATTCTTGCCCGCAATCTTGTTCTCAACGTCACCGCCCTCGTAAAAGCTATACTTTTTCTTCTGTTCCATTTTCTTGTTCCTTTGGTTTATCCAGGCTATCAAGATACCAGGCATACCTCGCAGCGTAGTGCAGGATAATATCAAAATGCAGGGCGTAGTTCCTTGTCTTCTTTGCGAACCGCACACCCACGTATTGCCCGTTAATAAAGCTGTCGTATTCGTTAGGGGGCATACCCTTTGGTGCCAGGTCGTTACGGATTCCGTCCTTGCCAACGTAAATCTTGAACAGCGGATAGCCGTTTTCCACCTTGATTTCAAACAGCGGGTGCGACAACCAATAGACGACCGTGAAGCCGTCGTCACCGTCTTTTTCTGTAATGAACCGCAAGGCGTGACAGAAGCGGGCATAGTTTTCAAGGCACCACTTTACAGACGACGCTTGCTTTACACCGTCGTAGCCTGCGAACTCATATCGCACACCGCAGTCGTGCGGGTTAATTTCGGGGAGGCTCTTTAAAATTTCAATAACGCTCATAGTTTGTTCCTTAATTATACCACGCCAATTTTCTTAAAAAGGCACGGGCTTCTTCGGACGAATTAAAACAAAGTTTTCCGTGGCGTTTAGAATGCCACTCACCCGAACCGTCCTTGCTAATGCGGGTGTCCTTATAATGATGCCAAAACCTTTCCCACGTATGCTTATGCTGCGGATAGAATTTTCCACGCTTGTAGGCGATACGGTGAGAGTCGTTTACAGCCAGGAACCATTCGCCCATAATGAACTTGTAAAGCGACGAGCCAATACCCCAACAAATGATTCCGAATAAAGTGACTAGGCAGCAAATGATTACAATTTCAATCATAGAATACCTTTATTTGATTTTGTGTTTCACGTAACATTCGGGGCACACGGTAACTTTGCGAACGCATACCGTCCCCAATTCATAAATCCTGGCAACCGCCTTAATGGGGTGCTGCGTAGGCTTACGGCAGTTCACGCAGATATTTGACGAAAACAGACCCATATTACCCCTGGTTGTCCGTATAGGCTTTCAAGATTTGTTCCAGGTAGTCCATATTTTCAAGGCACAGGTCTTCGGCACGTTTCAGTTTATCGCAAAATTCCTTTATGCTCCAATGGCTATTAGGGTGTTTAGCCAAATAGAACAGAACATTGAAATAGCGACAAATGTTCCGACGTGCGGACCATAACGCCCGCTTACGAATAAGTGCGTTAATGTCAGCTATTCCCTTACTTTCGGACAACAGGTTATAGCGGTTCTTCCACTGTGCAAGTTCCTTTTTAGTCCCGTCCTGCTGTTGTTCCATTTGCGAAATGAGCAGGTCCACATCGTCCTTGTAATAGAACACCGTAGGTTCTTCCCAGGTCTTTTCTTTTTCATTCACGACGCAAATTCGTCTTGTCCGTAAGTCAGCCTTATTCATTGGTTGCCCCGCTTTGCACTATTAAGGTCATATTCCATTTTGGATATGATAGCTTTGAGTTTATTGTTTTCGTTACGCAGCTTTATATTTGCCCGTAACTCTTTGTTGAATTTGACCCGATACTTTTCAAGGTTCCCAAGCAGCGACTTGCTTTGCTGTTCGGAAAATTCCAGGGCTGCTGCCCATTCCTTTTCGGTCATAGGTCTATTCAGCTTCAGTGTCTTTATCTTTCTTTTCATCTTCTACCGTGTCTTCGGGGAATGCGTCAAACAGTTCGTTGGCGAGCCTGTCGGCTATCGTGATATTTTCAATGACCGTCGCAGTTTGCATAGGGTCGTCACAAATACAATTCTTGCACAGTCTAGCAGCACTTCTCAAATCCCACAGCTTGTTAAACAAGTCCTTCGGACGCATATCCATTTGTGCGTCGTAGGTGGGCTTGCTGACAGTGCAGACGGGGGTTTCTTGCCGTGCGTATGCGTCGTCAATTTCGTAAATCGTGTAATGTGTAGAATAGGGTCTTTCCGTATGGCAATCCCCATACTGCAACCATTCGGGATGGAACGGCTTTTCCCAATCTTTTGCAAAGGCTTCAACGGCTTCCTTTGTCTTGAACCCTTCAACCTTTTGGGTCGTAATACCGCAAGACTTATAAATAACAGTGAGAATTACTCCGAACATATTAAATCCTCGGCATACGCTTCACACGCTTTACTTTGAGAAGTCCCAAACGCTTCTTTGCTTCGCAGCGTTCACACAGCGGGTGATATTCGTTTGCATAGAACGACTCCCCGCAGTTCATACAGTCATACCAATTATCTTCGCCATTGAGCCAAGCCATAGCTATTTACCTCTTGAAAGTTTATCGCCACACAACGGGCAGAATTTGAATTTGAAAACCGCCATACGGTCCACGAACTGCGGGTCGCCCTCGTTGTTAATTACATTAAAATAACCCTGGTCGTCAAGGATAGCATCAATATCCTTGTCCTGGGACTTAATGGACGATTGCGTTTTGCACGGACAAAGTTTTTTAGTCATACGTTACTTACCCCAATTTTCGCCAATATACTTCTTTACCATATTCTTGTCGTAGTGGTCGGAACCCGTGCAGATACATTCAAATTTGCAACGGCAGCAATAGTGCCAATCGCCACGGTAGGGACAATTTTTCATAGTTTCGTAGTCGTCGGCAAGTTTGTGCGGGTGCGAGTCCCTTTGCTGCTTTTTAGACAGCAGGTCTTTCAATTTAGCCGTCACGCTCAAAGCAGCCCAATTCTGTTCGGGCAGGGACTTTATAATTTCCTGGGCTTCGTCCACGGTCAGTTCCACGCAGATAATGTCTTGACGTTGCTGCATAGGCTATTCCTTTCCGTCCAAAATCTTGCTTACCTTAAAGTCAATAGCAAGGATTAAATTCAAGCCTACACCCGATTGCAGGGGGCTGAGGTGGCAAATGCCGTAGAACAGGTCGGAATGGTTCCACCCAAGCGATTCCCGTTTGGTCTTGATGGCTTCTACCAAGTGTTTGGCGATGTCGTCCACGTCCTGTTCGGTAGGTTCATTGTCAATGCTATATGGCAAGGTGTAGGCTACGTCGCAGGTCTTTTCGTTCCGCAATTCAAAAAAGAAAATATGGGGATTGTTGAGGGGGTGGTTGTATCGGTTCATAAGGGTGTTCCTTATAGTTCGTGGTTACTTGCCGATTTCTACACAGTGAAATCTATGTGACAAATCTACCTGCCACACGTTGCCTTCAGCCCTAAAATCCTTGACACGGTTTTGAGCGACGAAAGAATGACCTGCTTCAATACAAGCCTTTTCGGTCTTGAAATAGTGAATGACCGTAGAGGTCACAGGGGAGTTAGGCGTAATCTTGCCGTTGGCTCCCAATAAAGTAAACAATACTAAAACCCACATAATTATTTCCTGTTAAAAAGTATGATTAAACTAATGACTACCGCAAGAAGGGCACAGGCTAGGTTATGCGACACAATCCCGACGGTTAGGGCTGTCGCCATAGCCACAAGCGTAGCTGCAACTTGCACACGCCTTGCGGTCCACCAGGATTCCTTGACTTCCCGTTTCGGTGCTTCGTGGAACAATCCGTTCTTCATAGCACAACCCAGGCAAACGCTACGGGGCTTACCGCTTGCGAACGTTTCACCGCAAATAACGCATTTACGGGTTTTGTTGTAGTTTGGGAACTTGCGGTCAAATTCCGCTTTAAGTTTCTTTTCGTCTAAATTCCAACCGTCCATTATTTCTTACGCTCCCAATGGTTTGGGGACACTTCTTCATATCCCCAAGATTCAAAAAGTTTTCTAGCATCTTCTGTGACGGCAACAGAAATAAATCCTGTTACGGGTCTTTTGCGTTGTATCATCTTGGAAGCCTCTATAATGGTTTCTTTGATACTTTTCTTGCTAGGTTCGGCAATACCTTTGCCGTTGTTAAGTTTTTCTTCTGCGAAACTCATTGTTTTTCCCATCGGTCCTTTGCTACTTCAACGTAGCCATTTTCACGGAGCATTTCTTCGGCACGTTCCTTGTCCTGCTCACTGTGACAAAAGATAGTTCCACGGTTAATATCTACGGGACCCTGGTTCACTTTTACAAGCGTATCGTGCATATCCCGCATAGCCCCGATAATCTGTTCAACGGTGGGTTCAGTCCAACTTGTCGGGGTAGCGGGCTTCACCAATTTCTTTTTTGAGTTTGAGGTATTCATTCCACTTCTTTTCCATTTCGGGACTGCACCATTCGTTATACGGGACAATCCTGTAAGTCACCTTGCGTTCCACAACCGTAAACGGGCACTTGTCAGTGGTTTCAGTCTGCGAGCGGGTCTGCGTGAACACGTCCTGCAAAGTAAGGCAGGTCCACATAGTCGGGGCATTGGGGTCGCTCCCGAACTTTACACGGTAGTCAATATCGGGTTTCTTGTATTCAACCTTTTCCGAAGCGGGGCGGTCAATGGTAAACGATTCAAGCAACTTTACAAGGTCTTTCTTGAAGACGTTTACGCAGCTTCCCGTGAAGTAGGTTCCCCCGTCTTCACGCTTATAGGAAAGTTTCTTTGTCTTCGGGCTGTGCGTAAGCTGTTTAAGCAGTTTAAGGATTTGTTCCTTTTCGGTCGTTCTCATTTGAGTTTTCCTCACGGGCTTTTATAGTTACGTGGCTGTTTACGATTTCTTCCAAAACAAACTTCAAGTATTTATAGTTTTCGTTCGTTACGTCTTCCCAGGCTACGGGCGTAGTGAAGCACACGACACCAGGCTTTACGCTAGTAGGCAAGAACAGGTAATCCACCGTTGCAATATAGTAGCGGGCATCCCCGATTTCCGACCATTTACCGATAGAAAGGACTTCTTTCTTGCTGTCATAGATAACGTTAATCCCCTTGACCTGTTGGTTAAGAAGTCGCCATACACGGGTAATGCTCCACGTTCTGTCATTGAGTTCGTCATAGACACCCGTAGCAATTTTCTTGATTTGGCTACAAAACAGTGCGTAGTTACTGCACGGGTTCGGTATCGCCAAAATGGTCCCGTCGTCAAGCGGGACAGAATAGGTCCCAACGTCTTCGGGGTGGAATGTCATATCCTCAATCGGGAGCTGTTCATACCAGGACGAAAGACGCTTACCGCACATAGGGCAGAAGTGAATCCCTAGTTGGAGCGGTTCGCTTTCGTCGTAATTCACACGCATAACGGGTTTGCCCGTGTTTTCGTTCACACCGATTTCCACAAGCGACGCACCGCCCAGGGAATTTCTAGCCAACGGCTTGAACAATCCGTTATCGTTCTTTTCACAATACTTGCACATCGTAAAATCCTTTAATGGGTCCTATGTTAGATATAGCACAACAACGACAATTAGATAGAATGCGAACACCACCAATCCTGGGTGATTTCGCCCTTTTCGGGAATGTCCGACAGTTTCACAACGTAGTCGTCCAGGGGTGCCGTGCCGTCCGAATTGTTTACAGTTACGACGGCACACAGCCCGTCGGCAGGGTAATACCCCACTGACACTTCCCCGAAGCTAATGCGTGGTTGTAGCTTCTGTTCTACCTGCCCGCATTCGCCCTGGAATTTCAGCAGTGCTTTATTTAGCTTCGGGTGCTTCATAGCTTATTCACGGATTCCACCCACTTTTCGTAGGCTTGAACCGCCTTGTCCTTTTGGCGTTTAAGGTGGTCTGTGGCTTCGTCTATCACGTCGGCAGGCATTCTATTGCCTGGGACAAAAGAAAGCCCCTGGTAACGCCTGGTGGCACAGAAAGACGAGAAATACTCAACCGTGGGCGGGTTCTTTTTGACCTTGCCCATATATTCGTGAAATTCCAGGCACTTGATTGCCACGTCGTAATCCAACATAATGTTGTCGTTCTGTTGGTAAGCCTTGAACACACGCATATAAATGGTTTCACAGGACGTTCCGTCGTAACCGTAGCCGTGGCTAGTGGACTCCGTGAATTTAAGGACCACGGGGTTATGCTCCGAAACGGTCCGCATAAGGTCTGCAAGTTCAAGCAATTCCATAGGTAGCCCCCATTAGCACTTGAAGCCGTGGCTTCTCAAAATACCGTAATAGTGTTCGGCAAGTTCCAACCATTTCTTGTGGTGCCTTACATAGTTGGTATGTTCCTTGAAAAGTTCGGCTTTCTTTTCATTGTTGGATTCCATAAGGTATTTGCCGAAAGCGTCGTCGCTGATACGCTTCGCTTCCTTTGCTTTGAGCAAGCAGCGTTTGGCGTTGGAGCGGTGCGAAACGTCCTGGGCATAATACATTTCGTATTTGTAGTGCTTGACGGTTTCTTCCACGCAGTCTGCATAGGCGTTCATACCAACTTCAAAAGCGGAACGCATACCATCAAGCATAATGCCCGTGAGTTTCTTCCAGGCACTTTCGGTTACAGAAATCCCCAAGCTAGTCAAAGCACCATACAGCCTCCCGCAAACTTTCGTGTAGGGGGCTTCCATCCTATTTACGGCATTCTTTACAATTTCGTTGCGGTCCATAGTCTATACCTTGTTGTAATGTTCCCAAATATCACGGGCGAAATCCACCCACTTGTTGTAGGTCATTGACTTCGGGGCATACGGTTTATACAGGGTTTCAAAAAACGGTTCCCAACCCTTTTTAGCTATTACACGGACTGCCGACGAAGACAGGTCACGCAGGGGTGCAGGACTAGGGATAAAGATTGTCGGGTATTCACCGTGGGAAATGTTATAGTTGTAGCCCGCCATAGGCATTTCCACGTCCAGGTCTATTGCGGAGCGAACGCCTCGGATTAGAACGATACGGTCCGCAACGTCGGTCATAGCCATAAGTTCGTCGCAGTAGTCACAGATAAACCCGCCCGTGTGTTCGGGCTTAATCCAGGTTGCGTCCTGGACCCATTGGGCACGTTTTTCTTTGGGGACGCTGTATTCCTTCTGCGGGTTGTCCGCTAAAACGATTTGAACCATATCGTCGCCAAAGATATGCTTTGCCGTTTCAATGACTGCGATATGCCCTGCGTGAATAGGGTTGAAACTTCCTGCATAGATAGCTAGTGTGTTCACTTATTTGCTCCTAAAATAAGATTGATAACCTGTTCCAAACGCATAACGTCCTGGTCCGTGAGTTTGTCCCACGGGACTGCGGGTTCCACTTGAACAATCTTGTCGCCCTGCTTCTCAATGGACGGGTAAGCTGCGAAGTCCGAAGCGATACGAACGTCCTGGAAATAAATTGAACTGATAATGAAATCCTGGACCTTGAAAGTTCCCGCAGGGAATTTCGCAGTAAGGTATCGGTAGAACTTCAACAGGTTCCAACGTGGAATGCCCATATAGTCAATGTTGGCGTTATGCCATTCCGTATCGCCACGCAAGCGGACCTTATACTGCCCGATTTCCAACGGGTGCAGGGGTTCGTTTTCCTTGTCAAGACTGTAATCAAACGTGTGCATAACAGTGTTGAAGTTGTTAGTGTCAAGCAATTCGCCCTTACCGTCCGCAAGCCACATAGCGACTTCCCAATGCGTAGGAACATCGGATTGCGGAAGCGTAAACGGTGCTTTCGGGTGCGGACCGTGGTGCATTTTTTCAGTGCTGTTAGCGATAAAGTCTTGCGTTCTTTTGGCTGACATTCGTTCTAATTCCTTTTCTGTGAATAATCCCTTTATATGGTTTGCAGCGTCGTCAATTTGTTTGGACGTAATGCCCCGCCACGGACAATACGTTCCCTTTGCAAGCAGCACCAGGTTTTCGTCTGCTGCGACTAATCCCTTGTGGCTTTCGCACATAACAAGAATGCGGTCGTGGACCTGGTTGCCATAGTCGGGGACGGTTGTTTCCGTTTTGTCACGGACAATGTATTCGTCCCCTAAAATGGAAACCAACCTCGCATAATACTTGTCAAGATTCCAGGTGTTAGCTGTGGCGGTGTCAAGCCAACGCATAGCACACCTAACAGCGTAATAAACGTCCCTGTCAATGACACGCTCCCAGTGAATGAAGTTGTCCCCGTATTCGTTACGCAAGCACAAGATATGCTCCGTAGCCAGGATTATGCAGTTTTGCCCGCTTGTCAGTTTTTCGTTAGACTGCTTGTCAACACAGATAACCAGGAGGGTCGTGGGAAGTTCTTCAATGCTTTCAGCCTTGATAGCTGTTTTTACATAGTCCTTGAACTTCTTAAAATTCCACGGTGGTTCCGCTAATCCGTTTGCAACTGCGATAACGTCGTGACCGAACATTTCCTTTGAAATGTTGGGCGTAAAGGCGATACCTTCGGGAACGTCGCTGCCGTGAATGCAGCGGAGCGAATTGGTCTGCGGAATGCTTGCATAGATTTTTCCGTAAGTGGCTTTGTCGTTGCACTCAACGAAGAAATCGTCTTCGTCCGTTTGAATAATGCAGTATTTGTAATTGTAAGAAGGCACGGTTTACCCCCCGCAGACAGTTGTGGCGTTAGTTCTTACACAAAGTTCGCCTGGGTTGTTCGGGTTCGGCATAAGCATAGGTGCGGAAAATTTAGGTTCCTGTTGAGTTTCAGCGGGCATACCCTTGTCGCTGAATCCGTGATTGAAGAAACAGAAATGCTGCGGAAAACTTTCGTTCATAATTACCCCCTGTTGTTGTTTTCCTGGATTCTCTTAATGTAGTCCTGGTAGCTGTCAAGGATTTTCTTTTCAATACTGTTCTTGACACGCTTGTTGTTGATATTGACGATTTCGGGTTCCCAATCGCCTCTAGGATAACCCACGGCAATCTTGCCGTCGTCCACGTCCAAAATTCGGAAATCCTTTAAGGTAAGGACCCCGTTAAACGTGACGATTACATTGACAAGCGTGTTGTTAATATGCCAATCGGGTTCAAACTTAATGTTGGTGATTTTGAGTGCGGGATTTCTTTTAGCCATTGGACTATCCTCGGTTAAAGCGGTTGGTTGTCTAGTCCAAATATAACAAATTACCTGTCGGCTGTCAACAGGTAATTTGATAATTTTTATTATTTTTGTTCCTGGATAATTTTTGAAATTTCCGAAAGGCTTCTAGGTTTCGGGAGTTCGCAAATCTGCTGCACCGTCTTCGGGGACAACGCCTTTGCGAAGCCCTTGATATGGAACGTGAAGTCGGGGGACATATAGATTGTGCCTTCTTTTGTGTTTCCACGGATTACGGACAGCCCTAGAATGCCGTTACTGTCCGTGACGTAATCAAAGGCGTGTTCGTCAACGTCTAGTTCGTAGATTACTGTGCCGTGGCTCTTGATTTGCAGAAACATACTAGAAATCCCCCTCGGCAACTTGCAGGCACTTGAAGCCCAATTCCCTCCATCTATTAACCATAGAATTTCTGTCTTCCAGGATAAACGCCACCTTGTAATCGGGGTTGCGTTGCAGGTATTCGTTAAGCAGTTCGGGCTTAACTTCGGTGTCGTGACGCTTGTCACCGTCGTCACGGTAAAGGATAGGCAGACCCATAACACCGCCACGGTTGTAGCGGAAATTCGGCATATTGTCACGGAGCCATTGACGAGTAGCGTCATTGGTGCTTCTGCGACGACCCGTGCAGAAAATGATACCGTAAGAGTCCGAGAGTGCTTCTACAAGCCTTACCATTTCGGTAATGGGCTTGTCCTGCCCGCAGGCTGCGTAGAAGCCGTCCCAATCTTTCGGCTCTTTGGAAAGATACTTCGCTGCACGTTCCGAAGCGTCGGTAATCGTGCCGTCAATGTCAACTACTACAATACTTCTCATAGTTATTCCTTTTTGGATTGATTGGTTAATTGTTCCATAGCTTCTTCAAGGGACAGGAACGGTCCGAACTCAAGGTTCAAATCCTTGCAGTGCTGCTCCGTTGCGTCGTGAAGCGATTTTACCAGGTTGTTGCATTGGTCCCTGTTGTGAGCCTGCACAATGAACCTGTCAACGCATATAGACGATACAACGCTGATTTTTGGAGCCAGGGCGTTCTTTATGAACGTCCACATCCATTTGAGCAGCGGACGGTTCGCAGCCATAACCATAAAGGTCAATTCGGATTCGTCCGTAATAATGTTGAAGCCCCGCATACTATCCCCGCTTCCAATAGTTCTTCTTGAATTTGGAAAGTTTGGCTTTGGCGTTCTTGTGGGCGACGGCTGCTTCCTGGTCCAAACCCTGCAAGGCAAGTTCAAAGGCTTCACGGGTGGTTTCATACAGGTTGCAGGTGCCTTCAAGCCAAACAAGTTCCTGGTTGAACTTGATACGGTAATTTCGTATGCAGTAGTGTTCGGGGTTGCGACGGTGCAACTTAATAAGGATTTTCACAACACGGTCGTGGAAGACGGTCACGGCTTCTTCTACTTCTGCGTAGCGGTCAAGGGTAAGAATGGGTTTAATCATAGGTCAAGTTCCTTTACTTGTTTACCCGCTTGTGCGGGTGGTGTTTTGGTGCGGACAGGTGCTTGTGGGTGCGTTCCATATCTTCAACGAAAGCCCGTGCCTGCTGCGGAGTAGCAGCCGTAGTGTCTTCCAGGTCAATATGGCTCAATCGCATTTCCAGGCGGTTGTAGAAGCGTCTTTCACTCTTTGTGTGCGACATTACCCTTCCCCTTGAAAATGTCCCCAAAGGGGCACTTCTGTGGCTTGCCGATAAGCAGGCGTAGGTCCTGCTTCCACGAATCGTCAATATCGGGGTTCCTGGCACCCGCCAGGGACGGTGGGACCTGCATATCCACCGACGCAGTGTATCTAGCCCGTTCGTAGGTTAGATATTCGTCCGTGGCTGCAAACAGTTCGTTCGCTTTCGTGAGCAGGTCCTTTTCATTAAAGAACGTCGCTATGAAAGAAGTCCCGCAGACCCCCGAAATAGACTGACAGCCGAACGGGTGGTCGTCCATATACTTACGCATCCAGGCGAGCGTTACGGAGTTCCTGCATACGGCATTGAAAGACAGATGCGGTGTGTCCAGGATAATTGCAAATTCAACGGGGTCTTCCCCCATAGTTGCGTAATGCGTGATTACCGCAGCCAACGTCAATTCTTCGGGCGAAAGCGAACCCTTGCAGGCGTTGTTAATCTTGTCTTTGACTTCCTGCGGTAAATTCGGAGTGCGTTCGGGCATACAACCTCACTTCGGGCTTGTAGGTCTTTTTAAGGACCTGGTTCTTTGCGTATTTCTTGTCAAAATCAATAATTGCGGTTTCCACTTCGGTCGTGACATAAACACGTCCGTCGGGCAGACGGAAATAGTAAGGCTTCGGACGCATTACCAAATCCCGTAATGCCCCTGGGGGCAGCATTTCCAGGAAATGTCGGCAGATAGGGCAACCCATACGGAACCCCCTTACTGCCAATCTTCACAGTAACGCTTGCGGAGCGTTCCCAGGGTTTCTTTAAGGGGCTTCACGGAAATGTCACGTTCGGCACGAAGACCAAACTGCCCACGGGCTGCGAAAACGTCCTTGAGCGAAATGGAGCCTAGTTCAAGCCCATAGCCCAGGGTTGCTGCCCCGAATACGGTCATATCTTCGGAAGTCTGCGTCTTCGCTTCGTCGGCAAAGAAGCCGTCGTCTTCAAGCACATACCAGGTGCAGGCTGTTCCAGGGAGGAAGTAGCGGGCGATAACCTTCTTTTCGTCCCTGGGGGTGCCGTCCGTGGAAGCATACGGAGTCTTCTTGAGAGCAGCGATAATCGGATTGGTAAGCATTTTTTGCATAGGATATATCCTCGGTTTGTGGTTTCTTATGCCATAAATATAACTAATTACCCAACGTCTGTCAATAGGTAATTACAAAATTTTTATTAAAAGTTGAAACCGTATTTCGCAACGTCTTCAAGGTATCTGTTCCAACCGTCTGTGAAACGCCAATTACGGTGCTGTTCCTTTGCCAACTGTGCGAAGTAGCAACTAGCCCAGGATATTTTCAGCCCTAGCGATTCGGCTACGTTCCTCAAGCGGATTTCCCACCAAATGTGGGTGCTGAATGTCTTGTCAAACCAGGTCTTCATACAATGCCCTTTTGGTTCATAACCCCGATATAGTCAACAATGATAGGTTCGTCGCCCGTCGGAACATACGCAGGACCGCCACAATCGGGTCTAGTCGGTTGCGTAGCCGTATAGACCGTTATGTTCTGTTCCTTTACAATCTTTCGCAGTGCTTCCCAGGTTTCGTTCAATTTTTCTTTTGCCATAAAAATCATTCTACAAATCCTTCTATTATGTGCAATTCGCCATATTGTCGGGCTGCTTTTAAGCACTTGAGCCGTGCCCGTTGCATCCGAAGGCACATATCATACAGTTCCATCCTGGATGCAGGATGTTTGAACAAGTATCGCTTAAAGTCAAAATACTTGCATAACGTGGCACGGGAAATCCATAGGGCAAATACAATCTTTTCAACGTCCTTTATTCCGCAGACGTGCGTCTTGCCCATAAATTCGTCCGAACGGTAAGTAGGTATAGGCAGCTTCATTAGAGAACCCCCTTGTCTTTGAGTTTGTCTTCGGTATTTCGGGCATTCCAATAGTTCGCAAGAGAGAGCAGAATGACTAATACCCCGAACGCTCCCGAAAGCATAGCGTCGCTGCGTTCGCCTTCCAGGATATGCCCCAATTCCTGCAAGAAATAGATACCGCCCCATATGATTGCCCACGCAACCCAAAACCGCTTTCTAAACTGAAAAAAGCTGTGTGCCTTGCTGCGGACTGCCACTTCGGGCGTAGCGTCAAGAATGTCGTTAATGCGGGCAGACATTTCTTCCTTGTTTTCAACAGTGAACACAAAACGTTTACGCTTTATGGCTGTAATTTCCTTGACATTCTTTTCCTGCATTAACTTGTGGAACTGCTCCGTGATATACTTGCGGTTGCTAGATACCTCGCAGCTATTCGTGTCTTCATAGACTTTCGTAAAGATTTTAATTCCCATTGTAGCCCCTTTTAGATTTGGCAAGCGTTTACGATTTCCTTGACAATCGCTTCTTTGAGTTTGTCAGCCCCCCATACGGACTTCACGTTGAAAATGGCATCGTGGATTTGGGTCATAGCCTTTTCCACAGCGTCGGCTTCGGACTGCACGTAAATGTGGAGAAATTCTTCGCCAATCATACCCAACCCAGGCGTGAGCGTCACAAGGTATTCGGAACCGCTCAACCACGAACCGTGATAAATACCACAGGGCGTTCCGTGGTGCTTTACCAGGTAGTTTGCGTTTAACATTTGAGCGTTGCTAAAGCAGTCCAGGTGTCGGAAATGCTTACGGATAATATGCACCAGGAACTTGTAGAATGCTTCCAGGTGCCCGTTATAGAACGTAAGGAAAAACTTGTCCTTACTCACTTCCCTGTATTTGAAAAGTTTTGCGTAGGTGGCGATTTCTTCGTCGTTCAAGGTTATTTCTTCCATACCTATGCCTCCCATTCTTCGTCACAGTCGTCGTAGGTGTATTCGTTTTCAACCATACACAGGCGGTTGTCTTCCTTTGGTTTAAGGCTGTTCATAATCATTTGGGCTGAAACGTCCGTGGAAGACTTTTTAGCGGGATGCTCTTGCGAAACTAATTCAGCACGGACAGAGCAATAGTCGCCCCCCATACAAACGTCCAGGAACATTTCACAGTCAGTTTTTTCCCAACAGACAAAGTTGGGGAAAGCATCAGCTACAACTTCCTGGAACGTCTTGTTCGTCACGAACGTATCTGTGTAGTCTTGTTCAACTACGTGGTTCCGTTCTACCGTGAAATGAACCTGCATTCCTATATCCTCGGTTACAGTGGTTGGTTGTTCTACCGTAAATATAATAAATTACCTAATTACCGTCAATAGGTAATTTTAAATTTTTTTGAAATAATTTTTCAAGCCTACTTTACAGACTTGCGGGGTGTTTCCGATAATCTGTATGTGTGGGGGCAATCCCGACCGCCCACAAGAGTCGGGGTCACTTTTTAAAGAATTTTATATGAAAAAGAACATTGATGCACTTGCAGCCGAATACGTCCTCCGCTTGATTTTCAAGGGCGAAAGAAACGCAGAACAGTTTAGAAAGAAAACCCAGGCTACGAAAGTGCGAGAGTAGGCGTTTCCTGCGGGAGCGTCGGGGTTTCAGCAGGAACCGTCGTCGCTTCCGTGTTTTCCTGGCTGTGCTTCTTCTTATAGAGCCAGGTGCTATACGACATACCGTGAATGCGTTTGAACTTGTCAAGCCATTTGCGTTGCCGTGTAATGGGCTTTTCTGTGGGAGGGTTAAGGACTATGCCATACCTGGCTAGGTCCTTTTCTGCGTGTTCGGCTATCCGCTGTTGGAGTAGCTTGTAGAAATTTACGGGTTCGTCTGCCATATCGTGTTTTCCTTGTCGGGAGTTTATAATAAATATATAACAATTTACTATAATCTGCCAACAGGTAATCCACAAAATGCTGTCAAAAATGTAGCGGAGCGGGCAGGATTCGGACCTGCGGTGAGCAAGACCCACGGTTCTTTAGCAAAGAACTGCCATAGACCAACTAGACGACCGCTCCAAAAATGTTAGTGCCGATTGCAGGATTCGGACCTACGAAGACTTGCGTCGGGTGATTTACAGTCACCTGCCTTTGACCGCTAGGCTAAATCGGCATTGTTAGCTCTACCGCCACGATTCGGACGTGGAACTTCCCGATTAACAGTCGGGCGTTCTACCAGGTTGAACTACGGCAGAATAATTCGGGGAAAGTGTGGGAGTCGGACCCACCTCACACATACCGTGATATGTGCAGTTCACCACGACGCTAAAGTTCCCAAAAATGTTTTCGTGGACACCCTCCGATTTGAACGGAGCGTTCCGTAATACTTTCGCAGCGTCCTATCCTTTCTTTTGGCGTTTTGCGATACCTTACGGCAGGTCCCGTAGCCACGGTGCCCAAAATGTTTCGTGGAGCGTATCGGACTTGAACCGATGACCTCCCGCTTGCAGGGCGGGCGTTCTACCAACTGAACTAACGTCCCATAGTAGTTCCATAGGGCTTTGAACCCTAGTCTTTAGGTTGAAAACCTAATGTCCTAGACCGCTAGACGATGGAACCATAATTTGTTCGTGTGACGGGGTGGATTTGAACCACCGACACGAGGATTTTCAGTCCCCTGCTCTACCAGGCTGAAGCTACCGCCACATAAAGGCTAAACAAAAAACCACGTTGCTTGTCGCAGCGTGGCTTCCTGTTTAACCCTTGAAAAACACTTGGAATATCACCACGACTGCGAATACGCAAAATAGGCTTCGGCAAAACTAGCCTCGGCTTCAAAATAAAAGTTATTTGCGTAATTCTTGTTCATAGTGATTTTCCTATACGTCGCCTAATATAGATTATTCGGGAACCCGTGTCAAGGGGTCGGTCAAAATTATTTTCAGCCGTCCGTCTTGTCGTCTAGCTTCGCCTTGATAGCCTGCAACGCTTGACCTTTCGTGTAGTTCAACAAAGTATCTGTCTTTTTAAGATAACCGCCAAACTTGTTCAACATACAGTCCGTGCATTCTTTCGCAAACTTTGACAGGCACCGCATTGGTATCGTCCCGTCGTCGTCCAACCAATCTATGAGTGCGACGGCACATTCTTCAAAGAGCCTGTGCTTATACGTTGTTGCAAGCATATTCGGGTCAATGTAGTTGTATCGGGACCACACGGCACCGATTATCATACGGACCGTGCGGACCTTTACTATGCGTGTATAAATCGGACCGTATCGCCAATCCGCTCCCGTAAGCACCCATTCGTTTTCTGTCGTGAAATCCATATTAGTCCTCTACAACTTCCACGTCCGTAAAGCGACATAAATCCTTTCTCACTTTTTGGACTTCCATATACAACATATCCTTGACCCACTTCGGCAATTCCTGGGGAACCCCCACAGTCAGTCGCAGCAGGGTTTCTTTACGCTGTTCGGAATCCATAGTCCCTGCAACTTTAACGATTTCGTCAAGTAGCTTGTCCGCAATCCTGTTCACGGTAGGTTCAAGGGCTTTCTGCACTAGACGCTTTGCTTGTTCCTTGACATAGTATTCGTCTTTAAATGCCTGCGGGTCCACACCGTAGCTTACCTGGTCATACGGTATGTGCTTCCACAATTCTTCCAACGGATATTCTACGTTTGGTCCTTCCATAGATTACTTGTCCCAATCGGGGTCGTGTTCGGGTTTATGCAGCAGCCCCATTTCTACTGCCAAATCATTGTAAACGTCGTCAACCGTGCTGCGAACGGTATCGCACAGCCTGTCAGCGATTTTATTGAAGTAAGTCTTCATTTCCTTTGCGGACGATTCACGGACGGCATTCACGGGGCTATCTGTCATTCCCCAACAGCCCGTGAACAAAGTTATATCCTTTACTTCCAGGACTTCTTTAACCAGGTCGCCCAACTTGTAGCCAAATTCGGGGTCATATACTTTGCCCGTATTCAATACGGTAAGGATAGGATTTCCGTTGTTCGCATTCAAGCGGAAAAACTTTCGGTTACTCTTGGAACGATACAGAATGCTAGGCTTAATCTTTGCCATAATGCTTTCTTTTAGAGCGACGGCAAGTTCCCGCTTCAACTGTTCTTCTCTTGTAAGGTCATTAACACCCATACTGAAATCCTTTAAGAAATGTGATACTTGCACATAACGTAAAGCAGGCTGATTACAAGGGCACTGATTACGGTAATGCTCAACAGGACAACCGCCTTGAACGGCTGCTTTCGGGACGCTTCCAGGTAACGACCGTGTTCATATTCCAGGGCTGCGTAAATGCTTGAAACAAGCAGGTAGTCGTCCTGGCTATCGCTGACACTGTGGGCACGATACTGCTTGAACGCAGCTACACCTTGTTCATATTTGTTTGGCATTCTGTTCCTCGTTAGGTTTATAGTTTCTTTTAAGCCTAGTTTGTTACTATAGGATTTCCTTTGAATACGTCAAACTCACTTTCAAAAGTGGCTTCGTCATAAACAACAATATCGTCACCGTTTTTAACAATATATGTGCCAACTTGTGCCGTGTAACTAAATCCATTTGCGGTGCGAATGCAAATCGGAGACCCCTGTGCCACTACCGTTCCAGAGACGGACGCTCTACCTTTGCAAAAGCGGAGAACTTCTAGTAAGTTGTCACCCCTGTAGTAAATGCAATCGCACACTGTTCCTTTAGTATTAGATGTCATATGGACCTTAACTTCTTTGGAGTTCCTTTTTGTCTTAACAATGCTTGGTAGGCAAGTCCATTGCGAATGCGAGTCCACCTCCGCAGATTTGCCATAGCTTCGGAGGGGTCGGTGCCATCGTGCTTGCACAATTCCACTTCCATTGCATAGTAGGCATATTGGCTGTGGGCATAAGCCATCTGTAGCCTGTGCAGGGCAGCAACGGCACCGTGGCGTTCTTGGCGAAGTTTCTTTCTTCTGTCTCGGAAAATATCAAACAACTCCGACCATTTCTTGCGTTCGGCAAGGACTTGGTTGGACAAATCCTCAATGACTTTTTCCACAAGTTCGGCAGGGTAGAAATCCACATATTCGTGGCGGTAGCCCCCGTGTTCGTCCATATAGAAATTGCGTTTGTGCCCCTTGAGGCGGTTCATAGCTAATGTCTTTACAGGCATATTACTTCACCCCCTTTTCATACGGAATGTCCCGCATAAATCCATTTTCGCCCATTTCGGTCAACGGACGATACTGTTCTGTGTCAATGCCGATTTCCTGGACGATTTCTTTTGCAAGTTGCCATTCGCTGCCCTGTTCGCTGCCGTCCGTGGACCACCTGTCAATGACCCCGTGCTTCAAACAGACGACAAGCCCCGCCTTTACTGCGGAGTCAAAATCATTGTCGCCTGGGTGCGTCCGAAGACCCCCGCAGTCCGTGATACCTAAACCCTTGTAGCAGTTGCAGTCAAAGTCAAGCGGTTCTTCGTCACCGCCCGTAAACTTCAAGGTGAAAGTCTTTTCGTCGTGGACGAACGCACAGCGAATTTTCCTTGCTTTGGCTGCACGGACGAGCGAACGCATATCCTTACAGAACTCTTTTGTAAGCGGGCGTTCACGCTGTTCAATGTTAATGTCGTAGTAGTTACCATACATAGTGATTACCCCTGTGCGATAGCTTTTTGCTTCTGTTCAACAAAGTTCTGCGGGAACACGACACCCTCCAGGTCCTTTGCAGCCTGCATAGCGTCGCCCCAATCAAAGGACGGCTTACGGGTCTTTCCCTTGTTTTCGTCCGATGGCTTTGACAGCAGGTCCGCTTCTTGCAGGAACATATAGGACCAGGCTTCCATCTGCTTTTTCAACTGCTGCTTCAACTTCTTTTCGTATGCGTCCTTGCGGGAGCGATACATAATCATAAGTTCCCGCAGGATTCGGCTGTGGCAATCATACATAGCGTCGTCCATAACCGTTTCAACGTAATAGTGCTTGTTTCTGCTGCCCTTGTAGGAATAAATGTCAAATTGGTCCTTTGTCAAGTGCAGGCGTTCGTAGAAGTATTGAACCACGACCTGCAATTCCTTTCGGGTATAGTAGCCGAACTCACGCATTTTGCTAGTCCCCGTCACTTCGTCCAGGGTAATGCCATATCTAGCGATTAGCCTGTCACGCAGACGGATAGCGTTTGCACGTTCGGGGTCCGATTCGTCGGAAACTTCAATGCGGTATTGCAGGTCACGCAAAATCTTCAAAACTTTGGAATCCATAATAAAATCCTTGTAGGAAAAATAGGCGGGGCTGCTGTGCCCCGCCTGGGGTGAAACTTACTTGGCACGGACCACGATTACACGGATATGCCAACAGACGATATTGTAACCGCCACATTCAATGGAGCGAACTTCACACTTGCCTGCGGTGCCCGTGAGGAAGCCGTTAATCACGGCATATCCCTGGGTGCCCGTAGTGACTTCAAGACCGCTGTAATCTTCGGTAGCACCGATATAGGACTTGATACGGTGGTGCAGGTCCTTGACAAGTGCCTGGGCATCTTCTTTGGCACGAATGTCAAGTTGTTCGTCGGTGGCTTCGGCAACACGCTTGAGGCTGTCCTGCACGTTCCACATACACTTGCCCTGGGACTTCCAATAGTCGTAGTTGCTCCACTTGCCTTCTTCCTTTAAGGTCTTGATACGCATAACAGCAATATCCCTGCGGGTCTTGTATTCGTAGGCGAAAGCCTTTGTCAAGTCAACTGCGTAATTTTGGAGTGCCTGCGGGATAGACTTGATTTCGGCTTCTGCGTCAGCCTTTTCCTTGCGGAGTCTTTCAAGTTCCATTTCGTCGCTAGTGATTTCACGGGTCCTGCGTTCAATGGATTCACGGGCGTTGTCAGCAGTAGAAATCGGACCGAAAGCCAATTCCCAATCGTTGAACATCGTGTGGGCGTTGTGAGAATCGTTGCCGTCACCGACGTAGGAGTAGCCCTTCTTCGCACACTTCGCAACAGCGTTGTTGAGGCGGACCTGTGCCTTTGCGATAGCGTCCTTATTCTTTTGAATGCGGGCGTAGGCACGTTCAATGTCTTTGTCAATGGTGCGGATATTTCTCATTTTGGAATCCTCGGTTGAAGTGGTTGTCTTTCCTTTACGCCCTAAATATAACAAAATACCTAGTCGTTGTCAACAGGTATTTTAAAAATTTTTGAATTTTTTTCAAGGTCGCCCACAGCGGTGTCGGGCGAGAACTGAATTTCTGCGTCTAGCCCGTTCCGCAAGTTCCTGGGCTTCCCGTTTACGCCTGTTGTCTTCCCGTCTGCGACGTTCCGCTTCCTGCTCACGTCTGCTACGGGCTGCACTATCCAGGCAACAGATTGCAGCAGCAGCCCCGAACATAGCTATTCCTCCACGCAGGTAAAACTAACAGGATAGGGGTAGCGTTCCATATTTTGATTGTAGGCTCCCGCCCTAGTGCTTTGATAGTCCGTCTTGTTCTCAATGGAACACTTGATTTTCCTGGGCTTTTCAACAGGAATTTCCTGCTTTATGCAGACGGATTTCAAGCTAGGGTGCAGGGAGCTGCGGGCAGCTTCGCACTGCTGCAAATCCTGGAACGTCAAACGGGTGTCAACACCCCCTTGCCCTAGATAGACGATAACAAGAACGAATATGGTCTTAATCATAAAGTTTACCTACCCTTATTTTTAGATATGACTTTTTGTAAATGTCGGGATATTCCTTGCATATTTCGGCAACCCTGTTTTCAGCAGATTTCCTAGATTTGCAAGACGCAAGATACCTATGGGTGCCACACGATTCGTCAAACACGTTGTAGATTTTCACGGGGCTTCCTCCACAACTTCGTAGCTGTCTTCGGGCAGCAACCGCAAAGAACCCCAGGTGCCCTTGATATGACCCCTGTCGTCAATATGGGTCACGGTCCCGACCTTGCCGATTAGGTTCTTTTCGGAAATCGGCAGGGAGCCGTCGGAGTCCGTGGCGAACCCCAAAATCCTAATCTTGTCGCCAACCTTTACCATACGTGATACAGCTCCCCATATTCAGCACAGCATTTTACTTCGTTCCAAATTTGGTCCGAAATTTCTTCAATTTCGGGGTGCTGCTGAAAGGCTTCCCAAAGAGGCTTCGGGTCGTAACATACGTCCACAGGCTTTTGGCAGAACGCAACGATAGCTTCGGGTGTTCCTTCGGGGAACGTGAACTTGTCGTCACGTTCGTGGACCTTGCCGAGCATATACGTCGGGTTGATAAGGCTCTTTTCAACCTTCTTTGCGTCTTCAACAAACTGCGAATTGAGAACGGCACCGAAGCACTGCGTCGCAATTTTTTCAACTTCTTCGTAATAGCGGGGATAGCTTGAGCTACCGCCCCAACTAAAATCTACTCCCATACCTATGCCTCCTTTTCGTGATAAAGTTCTTTTAAGTTCTTACACGCTTGGGCGATTTGCATAATCCTGGCTAACTTGTCGTTGTATGCCTGCATAGCCTTGATAGATTCTGCACGTTCGTCAAAGTCTTCCTGGTTCAAGTCTGCGTCTAGCACGGCTCCCGATTGGGCAAGCACTTCAGCAGCATATTCAAACAGACGCTTGTCAATCTTGTCGGGGTCGTCCGTCGTCAAGTGGACGATTGTTTCAGCCCCCGTTTCCCTGGTGTCTGCGAAACAAAGGACGGACACCCTGTAAGACGGTTTCTTGTCAAAGAAACCCGTGCTGTTCCAAATGTTAAACTGAAACTTTACAGCGTTGAACTTTTCCCTGGAATAGTCCCCTACAAGGTAAGTGGACGGCTTGTCGTAACTGTCCATATTCCAACCGTTACCGCAGTGACCGATAGGGACCAACGCCTTTTCATTGGTTATCCTATACCAAACGTCAAAGAAAAACTTTGAAGTCCCGATACGTTGTGGTCCGAAAATTTTTTCATTATTGAATACGTCGTTCATAATCAAATCCTTACGGGTAAATGTCCATAACAAGTGGGTTTCTCTTGTAGCCTGGTCCCGAAATATCCCCCAGGATATACGTGACCGTGAAATTCAGCATTTTCAAGAAATGCGGGGCGAACCTGGGTAGGTCCGAACATTCGTCCTGGTAGGCGAACTTCTTACGGGAATCCCCGAAGATAATGTCCGAATAAATCGGGAACGCCTGGTGTGCGTCAACGGGGTTTAGCCCGCACAGGCTATCCAATCGTTTCAGCAAATCCGTAACGTCCGCAGGCGTGAGAATGAAACGCCATTCTTCGTTCTTCGGACGCAGTTTGTAACCCTGGCTCTTGTCGGACTTGACAAGGGACTTCCTGTGACGATTGAGCAGCCATTGAGCCAAAACCTTGCTGCGGGAACTTCCCGTGTAAAGGTGCGGTAGCTTTTCAATGGAAGCCATTTCCTTGAGTGAGTTCACCTTACGCATAAGGGTGAACCACTTGTCAAATTCAGCAGGGGACACTACCTTGTAAATAGGTAGTTCGTCTTTTACGGATTTGAAAGACCGCTTACCTTCTTCGGCTTCTTCCATTTCACGATTGAAGCGGTCCATATCGGCATCAAACGTGGCTTGATACTTTTCGTAAAGTTTCTGTTCAAGTTTGTCAAAAGCGTCGTCAGCCTTTAAGTAGTTCTTAAAGGAATGTGCGTCCACACGATACCAATAAATGCTGCTGCCCATATTATACTTCCCACCTGTTGTATTCGTTATCCTTGTCACCCCAGGCGATACCGCTAAAACGAATCTTTGGGGGCTTGCCTGGGTCGTTCATATTGGTTCCCCACATATGGATATAGTAGCCCTTGCGGGAACCCGCCATCATATAGGTATAATACCAACAGCCACTATCCGTGACCTTATATCCGAAGCCCTTCAAGCGTTCGTAAGCCTGGTCAAAAGTGACCCTGCCTTTTGTAAGGTCATCGCACAGTGTATGGGCGAAATCGTTAAATGCTCTTTGGGTAGTAGAAGCCATCGTCTTACCTACTTCTTAATGTTGTGGGTGTCCACGTAGTTTTCGTTGCACAGGATTACCTGTTTGTTGCCAATGTAGGCATACATATATTCACCGCTAATGCCGTGCCAATCGGAGCAATCGCTTGCACCCATAGAAATGCTGGCACCATACTTCTTGAGCAGGTCCTTGAGTTCCTTTTTGAAGTTAGCGGGCGTGAGTTCTGCTGTCGCCATTATCATATCCTCGGTTGAAGTGGTTGTTTCTTCTACCTTAAATATAACAAATTACCTAGTGGCTGTCAATAGGAAAATGAAAAATTATTTCTTTTCTTTCAACCAGGCAACATTGCCGTCAACCATAACCTTTTTCGGGTGTAGCAAACATTTGGTCGCTATGGCATCAATCGCAGATGTAAGGACGCTATTCAAGCCTAGTTCCTGTGAAGTAGAAAATTTCTGTTCTTCAAATTCAATTTCAATTTTCTTTTTCATTTTAGTTTTCCTTTGTTATTCGGTTTCTTGTTTTAGGGTCCAACGGGATATTCGGGAATTTCGTTATATTCCATTGGGCGGGTTCAACTATTCTGCACCAACGTCGGGGAGTGACAAATACATCCCCGTTAAACAGGTCAACTGTTCCGTCGTCCCGTTTAATTGTTTCGTTGACATCGCAAACCGTGTAATATCCCTGGGCAGTCTGCACCAGGATTTCGCCACGCTCCGTAGCGTCGTGTTTAGTAGGCTTTACGTCCGCATATTCTAGCCATTCCGTATAGTGGCAATCCGAGGTTCTTCGGACATACCAATTCATTCTTGCGACCCTGGCGATTTCACCCAGGGGCGTTTGAGGGTCATAGCCGATAGTGTGCTTTTCGTGCCGAAGCATATTGCAGATAGCGTTGACCGTCCGTTGGTCCAGGGGTTGTTCCCACTGTTCCGTGCCTTCGGTCCCCGTCGGTTTCGGGGTTAGCTTGTTCTGCATAACCGTGGCACCCTGGCGGGAATACACCGAAACGCATTCCTGCGGGATAGTCTTGAACGTCCCCTGCTGCGTTCTTATGTAATAAACGCCCTGCGGGATTTCCTTGTAGTCCTTATAAACCCTGTTGGGCTTTCGGGACTTGTAGGCTTCCCAACCTTTGATAGTTTGGTAGTAGAAAAACATCGCCACACAGGTATAGATAACCCACAGACACGAATTTTCAGTAATCACCATACACGCTAGGCATTCTGCAAGTATCGTCGTTAAGAGCGAACTTACGGTAAAACAACCGTGAAAACCTTTTGCTAGGAATATCCCGCAAGTGGCTGCGGAAATGACTGTGAGAATTATTGTGATTTCTAACATAGTGTTATCCCTTACAAACGGTGGCTGTCAAAGCGTTCGCTAATTTCGTCAAACCGCTGTCGGCAGTATTCAGCGAAGTCGCCTAACGACCATTCCTTATAGACAAATTCTTTGGACTTGTAGTCCCCGTAAGCCCGCAGCCTCCATTCGTTGTCGGGATTGCCACAGAACGCCTTTGCGTCGGCTTCGGTTTCTACGAACTTGATAGGGTCACTTGTCATTACGTGACCGTCTTTGCAGTGCGATTCAACATACAGTGCGAACATTACTTACCCCTATTTTGTTGAATTGTTTTGAGTTTTCCTAGCAGGTCCACGACTTGTTCCCTGTTAGGCGTATTGGCTAACATAGCTTCCAGGTTCTTTCGCTGTTGGTCGTGAAGCGTGTAGCCCGTAGCGTCCAAACCTTTGGCGGTATCTACGGTTTTAGCTTCGGGCTTCGGCTGTTCCTTTTCGGCTTCGTCCTTTGGCTTGTAAGTGACCCGTGCCATAGCGTGAATGTAAACCGTTTCACCATTCTTGTGAGCCTTCTTCGCTTCGTCTTCGGATAGCACGATACACTTGCCATACTTGCCGACCTTGTAAAGAACCTGGCGTGGAACGTCCAGGTAGGTCGGGTAATACTTTCGGGGCAGGTATAGTTCAAGCAGGAACATTATTCCGCTATATGCTCCCGCAAGCCCGAAGGCAAGCATTCCCTTGAACGGACTAATACCTAGCACAGCCAGGAACCTTGTAGGGTCCGTAAACCCATACACGATAAACGCAACTACATACAGCAGCGTTAGGACACGGAACACGGACGTTCCCCTGTAAAGTCCGTTGCTCTTGCAGATTTCAGCGACGAAGACAATGAGCCACGCCACGATAACGAAAGTGAATCCTACTACCATTTTTAGTCCTTTGTTTGAAGTTTCTTACCCTTTGCCTTCTTCGGGGAAATGTCGTCCCATTCCTTGCGGTGCTTCCGATGCCATTCCACAATATCCCACAGGTAGGGGTTCTGTTCAAAGATTTCTTCGCAAACCAGGTCCTTGCGGTCGTGGGTTTCCAGGTCGTCCAGGAACTTGCAGAAACGGAGCAGGTAGGTTCGCATAAGTTCGTCGCATTGACAAATCCTGCTTGCCGTCGGCAGGTCGCTGCGGGTCCCTAACTTAACTTCACGGGCGAAGTTTTGGAAGTTGGTAAATTCCTGCACGTATTCCAGGACTTCCCAAACACACAGTTGTGTGCCCTCCAGGAACTTTTTAGTCAAGAACCTGGGTGTGCCCTTATGCTCGCCCGCTTTGATAGTGTCGGCAGACAAGCGTCTTCCAAGAGCGAACATACTGCCACGCATATTGCTAATACGGTTCTTGTATTTGTTCGCCTGGATTTGGCTAATCGTGGGAATAACCCCCAGGAAGTAAGGGGGTGCGTTTTCGTCCATTTCGGACATTTGACAGAGAAGTTCCTTTGCGAGAAGTGCCCCTCGGTCGGATTTCAAGATTTTCTGCATAGCCCCGTATTCTTCCAGGGTTACGTTTTTGATATTGGAGTCCTTAAAAAGATTACTCATAGAGTTGCCATTTAATTGAATTGACGGACAATCCAGGCGGGGACCAATACGTGAGTGCCTTCCTGGAACGAACCGTCGGGGTTGACATAGTAATTGTTGAGGATAACTTTGCACTGCGACTTCGGAGCATAGTAGAAGCGTCTGCTGCACTTGCCATCCTTAAAGAGTGGCGTATAGTCAAAGCACCAGGCTTTTTCAGTTTCTTTGCAAGCCACTTCAACCCAACAGTCAATGTCGCCCAACTTGACCTGTTCCATAACGGGCAGGTTATTAAATTCATTAAAGAACTTGACCCAATCGGCAGTTGTTTGGATTTTGTCAAAGCACTTAAAGTTGCACTTCATTTTGCTATCCTCGGTTAAAAGTGGTTGTCTTTCTACCGTAAATATAACAAAATATCTAACCGCTGTCAACAGGTATTCAAAAAAATTATTTATAGTATCGCTTGAACCCCGTGCGGGTGTTCTTGACCTGGAACACTCCCCACGAATAGGTCGTTTCTAGCAGTGTCTTGCCATCGTATTCGTGGTATTCCTTGTTCCTGCGTCGGTATCTTGCAAAGTAGCGTTGCAGGGCGTGTCTAGCGTCGTAAGCCCTTACGACCGCATTGGGAGCATCCGAATCCCAAAAGGAACCGAACAGGCGGTCGCTTCTACGGATTTCGTAGGTGTCCATACACAACTTGATAGAGTCCCGCATTTCGTGGAACTTGTGGACCCTATACCACCTGGTAGATTTGACTATCGGGATGCACAGGACGCTGACTATGCACAAGATACCGAGAGCCATACTTACGTTTTCGTAGATTTCGCTCATATACCCTCCGAAAGTTTACGTCCGCATACGGGACAAAAGTTAATCGTGACTGACACTACTGAATTGCCGTCCTTGTTGTCTATGACTGTTAAGAAGCAGTCGCGTTCGTCGTCAACGGAATGCGTGACAAATAGTTCATAGCGGTTGTCCCCGCCCAGGAACAAATCCACCTTTGCCCTGTCTTCACGATTACGGGAATCGCCCTTAAATTCTTCGCAAAACTTACACATCCTGGGACTTCTCACGTTCACGTAATTTAGCCGATTCTTCCCATTCAACGTTGGGGTCAAACTTCGGGTAGTTTTCAATTTCTTCTTCGCTCACTTTCTGTTTGAACGTCAATCGGGCATACTGCCGACATACGGGGCAGTAGTCGTTTTGCCAATCCATAAGGCTGTCATAAGCGATTAGGGATTTGCATTTTCCGCATTTGTAGAGTCTGTTCCACAGCATTTCTTATACTCCCTTAAATCACGCCCGCACATCGGGCAAAAGTTAATCGTAGCACTTTCGTCGCCATAACACTCTATACGAAAACCCGTAGGGCTTTTATACAGGTGGAAGCGGTCGGTGCAGTCCCAAAAGTCTTCCCCGCTAATATCCCTGCCAATATCACCAATCAATTTTTCGCAATACTCACACGCCATTCTTCGCCCCCGTGAGGTCCCTGCCACAGACGGGGCAGAACTTGATTATGGCATAGATAGCACCCTGGTCCGCATTCAAGGAATACACCCCGTCTTTCGTGCGGTCAATATAAATCCTGCTGCAAGACTGCTCCCCGCTTATATCCAGGTCCACGTTGTATTCGGGCAGCGGGTCGTTATGTTCACAATACTTACACATTTGATTTTACCTCGGTTTTATAGCACCATTTCCAGGAACCGCTAGACTTCACGTAACGGATTCGTCCCTTGTAAAAGAAATGGAACCCGTCTTTGTTTGCCCCGTCCTGGTTTCCAAAGTTGCACATATACACGGTAGTAGATGAATCAAGGAACCCGTCTTTCGGGGGAGCCACATAAATCCAAACGTCACATTTAGGGCGTTCTTCGTCAAACGTCTTCCAGGGTATAGTCACTGTTTCTGTAATCATTTCAAGCAGTCCCCATTTGCGTAGGGGTCCACGCATTCAATCGTGATTTCGTCTTGATAGTGCGTGATTACGTCCACGATACGGAATACCCCGTGCGTCGTGTTGACATACACTTCTGCGTCCAGGTTTAGTGCTTGACTTAATTTATTTAGAAGTTCGTGTCCGTCCATTTTTCTTTTCCTTTAAAGACCAGGCTATGAATGCGTCGCTACACGTTTCGTATTTCTGTTCCTTTCGTTTGCCGTCTGCATAGCAGAACGACTTCGCAGGGCACGTCTTACAGTTTTCGTTCATTACGGATTCAATGAGCCTGCTAATGTTCTTTGCGTTTCTTACAAAGTGCTGCAAGTTGTTCATTACTGCTCCCAGGTGATTACAAAGTATTTCTTACCAGGCTCCGCACCCCATTCGGGTCGTCCTGTATCAATGCGAATTTTCGGTTTCTTGAACACAAGCCGTCGGGACATATCGTCTTTCTTCGGATAGCTCAAGGTGAACACAAGCGTGTCAAAGTCCTTTCGGATTTCAAAGTAAATGGACCCCGCAGGATTAAGCCACGGTTGGTTCGGGTTCTTTTCGTAGCACAGGCGACTATACCAAAATTCTTTCAGTTCCCTGTATTCTTCAAGTTTGACCCCGCTCTTAATAAGGTCAAACCATTCCTTTTTCAAGGACAACGTAAGTGTGGTGCTTCTTTTTCTCACGGTTCCGTCCCCATAGAGGCTTCTAGTTCCTGGTCTTTCAAACGCTTGTATTTAGCAAGTGTCCGTAAATTAAAAATACAGCCCTCTTCGTCTTTTCGCAATCTATCGTCGTCGGGGAAATCATTAAAGACTTCGCAGTATTCGTCTGCGTCTTCTAGCCCCACTTCGTAGCGGTGATACGGACACTTGCTGCACTTCATACGCTACACCTTACGCAAGCATTCAGCGTCAAAGTAGCCACGGTAGCCCTGCAAGAACACAACTTCGTCCCCGCTGCAAGCCTGGAACGAATCACCACGGCAGGACCACACCTTGCCCTTGTTGTTTTCCGCTTCCAGGCAGTCAACCATTTCTACCTGGTCGCCATCGTGAAACTTCGGGGTAAATTCTTTTTCGGTTTTCTTTGCCATTTTTGTTTTTCCTTGTTGTTGGTTTAATACGTTCCCGAAATGCTAGTGATTTCTTGCATCGGGAAATCGTGTTGCTTCAAATAGTCACGGCAGCATTCGCACAGTCTAACCGTGCGAAGTTCCTGGCGGTCCTGGATTTGGACTCGCTTGTGGTTGTCACCTGTCCCACGTTTCCCGCACTTAAAGCATTCGTAAATAGGTTCGCCATTGGGTGCAGTTGCTACTACCATATTGATATTCCTTGTTAAGCCTTTATATGAATTTTGTCGCTTCCGAATTGACGTGTGATACGGACGGGACGTAGTTCTTTTACCCAATATACGCATCCGCAATTACGGCACCAATATGCCCTGCTGCCGTCATATCCGCAGCCAACTACCTTACGCTCGCAGGAACTAGGGCAATCACAGGGGTGCGTCAATTCTGTAATCTTGTCCCAATCGGGGGCTTTACGCCAATCTTCGTCGCTTACCATAATTACACTCCAAATTTACCGCCAAAGAATGCCTTGAACGCTTCAAAATTTTTAGGGATTTCCCATTCCTTGTGCGGACGCTTCACCCTGTCTTCGGGCTGAATTTCACGACCGCATACAGGGCAGAAGTTAATCGGCATTTCAAGCGTTTCGTCCTCAAAGTAAACCCGCAGATTACCGTATTGGATATTAGCCCCGTGGCGAAGCAGTTTCTTGCCTACCAGGGTTATGGGGTTATACTTGCAATACATACAGGGTTCTTTATTCACGGGGGCACCTCATTTAAGGTTCTTGAACGGGACCCATTGAACGTCAATACGGCTCCGCTCAAAGATTTGGTCCGTTAGATACACCAGGCACGGGTAAGCCGTAGGATAGCCGAAAGCCATATCCCTGCAAGCCTTCTTCGTGTAGCCGTGTCCTACGGCATACAGGCTTTTGTCAAACCCGCTTTGCGTTTGGCAGTAGAACAGGTTCCCGAAGATACGAAAACAGTTGGGCTTCATTTTGTCGCCCGTGGGCTGTGCCCGCAGGAACGTTTGGCAGGACTGTGCCAGGGCTATGAGCATAAGGCTACGGGACACGTCCTCGTTGCGGAACTTGAAAGCGGACTGCATAAGGTCTAATCCCTGGTTGAACAGTCCGACCTTGCCGATGCCCTTGAACTTCTTACGGTCCAGGTAAATAATGTCACTTTTTGGAATTTCTTGCATTTTGGCGGTCCTCGTATTTCTTGTAAGCCTTTTCAATTCGGCTAACAGCGTCTTCCAGGGGGATATTGCCCTTGACGCTATCACGACTAGCTTCTTCGGGAGTAAGGAAATCGTCCCCCATAAATTCGTAAAAACCTAGCTTATGCCCGTAGGAACCGTGGTGACAGATTACGTCCCCGTCGGACCACGGGAACGTAACAGCGTCACCGTGGTTATAAATCTTGCCTAACTTAAACGGGATATTCTTTTCTTTCAACTTGTCCGTGAGCCGTGCGATATACGGGGCACCGTTGAAGTTCTCAACGTTGCCTACTATCGTCATAGCCATAAGGGATTCAAGCATATCCACGTCGGCTGCGGTCATTTGTTCTTTTGCCATAAATACTCCATTATCTGCGGAAATCGTAGTTCAAGGGCTTATTCAACGACCACATATTCAGCACGGGGTCATACGGGAACGCCACGCCAGGATTTGCCCTGCGGAGGCTCTTGATACGTGCTGTGACCTGCACCTTATGAATGCAGTCAAAGAACACGAACTTGTAATCGCCATACGGTAAGGTCCAATGCTTCGTGGAACCGCCACGCTTCTTCATACGCAAGTAGCTGTCGGCTGCTTCAAAGCCCAGGTCCTTGTAGAACTGCGGAACGGTATCGTAACCTTTGGCGGTGAGCCATTTGGGAATACGGGCGGTTTTTGGCATTGAGCTATCCTCGGTTAAAGTGGTTGTTTCTTTACACCCTAAATATAACAATTTACCTAGTCCCTGTCAATAGGTAAACTGAAAAATTTTGAAAATAAAAATGCCCCGCAGGTCGTGAAATCCTGCGGGGCACCCAACCACCCCTAGCGGTTACTTTTCACCCAAAAGTTCACGGGGAATCCACTTGCCCGTTCGGGCACGGTGGATATAGTTTTCAGCTTTCTGCAAGTCAATTTCCACGCTGTCCTTGCGACCCACACGAAGGATATACTTCAAAGCAGTCGCACACAGGAACTTTTGCGTAAGCGTCAGCTTGCAATCCATTTCCATAAAGTTTTCCAGGATAGCAATAGACTCAATGCCTAGCTTTTCTAGTCCCTTATAGTGCGAGGGGTCTGTGGCTTGCTTGACCTGCTCAACGACTTCAATCGGTTCACTCATTTTTTCGTTCCTTTGGTTAATAATGGTTTCACAATTATAGAACTTTCCTAGCTCCGTGAATACCAGGGCTTTCAACCGCTGCACGGTTTTATCCGTAAGAATGTCGCCTAGTTCGTTGAGCGTTAGGCGGTGCTTAACGGGTTCGGTATGTTCCACGTCTGCCGTCCACGACTTGCCCAATTCAACTATCGCACGGTCCGTGTAGCTAAATTCTAGCGTAATCTTATGCGGGTCCTTTTCACGGGAACTCTCCGACAACACATTCAAGGTGTCCGTCTTGTAAAGAGTTATCTTGAACGGGTTAATTAGAAGACCGTCATTCTCAAACACGCAGAGCCAATCCACGTCAAGGTCCTGCGTATGGGATGAAACTACGTCCTGGATGTATTTTGAATGCTCCAACACGTCCTGCAAATTGAACAGGCGTATGTTTGGATTTTCCAGGTATGTCTGTATAAACGATTTCTTCATTACTGCGGTTCTCCTGCGTGGCTTGTCTGCCACGATATATGGATTAGCTCGTCCTTGTGGTGCGTATCGGGAACGATACGGAACCCACGGCTACGAAGCGAATCCTTGACGGCATTACGGTATTTCTTTGCATCCACATACTTGAAGTAAGTGTTTTCAAAAGCCGAGGTGTCAACAGTCACTTCACATTTACGGTCTTTCGCAGCATCGTCTATGAGAGCTAGGACCTGGTAAAGCATTTTGTTGGCGTGTTCACGGACTTTCTTGTGCATAACTTTCTGTGCGGTCTTCGTCACTAATTGTGCTTCGGCACAGGTGTAATTCTTGATACGGTCCCGTTTCCGCTTATAGTATATAACCCCCAGGACAATGCCTACGGCTATAAGCAACAATACGGACGTTACCGCAATCAAGAATACAGGTGACGCACACATAGCTAGGTCTTGTCCTTGACAACGTAATCGTCAATGATTACGGGGTGAACATACACTGTGGAATTGGAGCTTCCTTCAAACGTGATAACCTGGTAGCCAGGAATAGGGATAGCTACGCAGTCCTTTGAATACGGGTCAATTTGACACTGAATGCCAGGGCATACGTGCATATTGACATCTACCCCGTCAAGCCTGCTGTTAATGGTCGTAGCGTTCACAGTGGCTAAATGGTGGAAATGCCCACAGAAGTATTCAAAGGTGTAGGGTGCTATCAAGTCGCCTACTTCTGCGGGAAGCAGGTTATCCTTCATAAAGCGGTGATACAGGCGGGAATTTTGAAACGGCTTGTGCGTGAACAGCAGCGTGTCTGCCGTGTTCCACTTGTTTTCCAATACGTGAGCAGCAAGTTTGGTAATGCCCTTGTAAGGGTCCACCGTTCCCGAATCCAGGACAACAAGCGTCTTGCTGCCAACAGTAGCAAACAAGCACTGACCGCCAACGTCCTTGAAACCGTCGGTCTGCTTTAAGCCCCACTGCAAACAGGGAAGAACCTTGTCTGCCACTTCTGTAAGGATTGCACGGTTGTCGTGGTTCCCAGGCGTGACAAGCAGCGGGGACTTTTCGTCCTTGCGAAGTTCAAGTGCGTCCTTGAAGACCTTTTCGTAACGCTCACGCTTTACGTCGTCGGAAACTTTCGGGTCGTCGTCAACAATGTCGCCTGTAATCACGATAGCGTCGTAGCCCGTAGGCAGTGTCTTTTGGGCACTGCGAACAACTGCGTCCCATTGGTCGGCAGTATTAAATTTGCCGTCATAGTCCGCACCGTAATGAATGTCGGATAGCTGCAAAATGTTATACATTTAATCCTCGGTTGTTAAATGGTTATCCACCCATTCGGAGCCTAGCAGAACGGAAATAGCGTAGTAAATGCCTTCTTCGTAGCCCGCACCAAATGAGCGTTTGTCCAACGTGGGGTCCTTTGCGGACGCTATACGGAACGCACTAGCACCCTCACGGATAGTCTTGTATTTCTTTACGGAATCAAGTAAGCCCTTAATGTCTTCGGGATTTACAAGCATTACTTCTTTGCCTTTTTCGGAGCGTTCGCCTTTACGGTCTTGTAGGTCCCGTTGTTCCAAATGAACTTGTCGCCATAGGTCGTGACGACAGTGAAGTTCTTCAACGTGGACAACGGCTTGTCGTCAATGCCCAAAACGTTCGGTTCCTTGCGAAGCAGGTCAAAGGCGAAGCCGAACATACGTTCCCCGATTTCAGCGATAGTCTTGTCCTTAACGTCATAGTTAATACTTGCGGGGCACATCTTAAATTCTACACGGAACCCCGCCATCTTTTTTCCGACTATGAGCGTGTAGGGTATGTCAAGCAACACATAGTCGTCTTTGCGTTCCTTGATTGTGGCGTTGGTATAAAGAGCCAGGGCGTGAATACAAAGGTTGCCCACTTCTGCGTTGGCGGTCTTCTTTGCACGGGTCTTTTTCGGGGCAGCGGGTTTCGTTGCGGTCTTCGTTTCAATCTTTTTAGCCATAGGGTGTGTTCCTTAATTTAATGGTTTCTAATTCTTATATAGTCGCTTGGCGACCAGGAATGCTGTCGGACGTTAGCGACCAATGCGTAACACCGTCCAGGCGTGTGCCGTCGGGACGTGCCCAGGTCTTGCTGCGTCGGTTGTAAATGCCTTCTTCAACGAAGCCGTCGGCAGTCTTCGTCAATACTTTAAGCACCTCCTTGCTAGGTGTCCCCCAGGTTACGGGAACCCACTTGATAGTTAGGTGCTGCTGTTTGAAATCGTCGTTATTGTTCATTTATTCTCACTTTGATAGAAATTCGTGCCAATGGGGGCGACTCGGTAAGTCACAGGTGTTTAGGTGTTTGGGTTAGTGCGACAGTCGCACCTGCCCCCGAAAGGCTAATGGCTAGTCGTTATAGCGTTTTTGGAATGCCTGCAACTTTTCAGTTACTTCTTTCAGTTTCAACTTTAACGCCTTGTTTTCTTCCTGGTAGCGGGCTGCAAGCGTCGTCCCGTCAAATTGCGGTTTTGTCTGCAAGTCCCACAGGTTCTTTTCCAGGATGGTAATCTTTTCGGTCATACGCTTAATGCAAGCGTCTTTCAAGTCGGCAGCGTCCCGCAGCTTCCTAATGGCTTCGTCCTTTGCGTCCAGGACGGCATCGGCTTCGTCCTTTGCATAGACGAGCATTTCAATGTCTGCCTGGTTATCGGCAGAGCCATTTTCAAAAGTGCAGTCTTTGGTGACGCACGTCTTTACACGGTAGTATCTTAATTCGGGCATAGTGGGTTCCTTAACGTTTGCGGACAAGCACCAGGCGAAGCATAGTGTTAGCGTCCAGGGGCTTGTCAATGCAGGGTCTTGAAGTCTTAACGCTGTCGCCAAAAGAGCCACACAGCCCGATAATGCCGAGGGTCCCGTCGTCTTTCATTCCCCAGGTCCCCAACAGCGATTCGCATAACGGGTTGTCCGCTGTAATGTCTTGAAGCATAAGCGGTCGCCACTGTGCGTGGAATTTTTTAAGGACACGTTCCGCAGCAGCGATAGTGTAGTATGCGTGACCCGCCTGGACTGCGTAGCCAATTCCAGGCAAATCATCGTCATAAATGGTTTCCTGGTATTTGGGTCCGTCAATCTTCGGATAAATGTAGGCTTTGACAAGCGTTTGCAGGGAACGGCAGGCATAGTCAATGGCTCCCGTAATCTTCTGCAACTTGTTCGTATCAATGCCGTCAACTTTCTGTGCTGTATCGGTAATAGTCTTCTTTGACTTCTGTAACGTTTTAGAAATCTGTTTCAATGTGCAAATGTTTTCCATTAGGGTTCCTCTAATAAGGATATAGGCGGTTAGCGTAAGCAACCGTTCATATCTTTTAGAATTTTCAATCGGGCTTTGGTAAACTTCATATCCTGGATATGCTTCAAGGCTTCGTCCTTGAACTGTTCCTCAAAGTGAAGCATATCGCTAGTGTTGTCCCGCTTGCCCGCCATACGGATTTCCATTTCGGCTTCGGTAGCCGAACGAATTACAAACGGCTCCTTTTGGAACTCCCGTGTGTATGCGTTCCAAAATTCTTTCTTTGCGTTGAAAATGAATACCATAGGTCAGTATGCGAACGTGTGTAACAAGTATTTTGAAAGGTCTGCGTTTTCGTCCAGGGACGCAGACGTGTGAAGCACTCCCTTTCTGCACAGGACCTTGTAGGTGTTGTAGGAAATGCTGTGGTGTTCTTCAAACGTCCTACACATCTTGTCCCAACGGCTTTCGTTCCTGGGGACCTTGTTCTTACGCAGGGACGGGTTGTTAATCACCGTGGGCAGCTTGCCGTCCACGTAGTTTTTGAACATTCCACGCAGACCCCTCCAGGCGTTTTCTACACGGGAGCGGGACCAACCCTTTTCCTTGTAGAACTTGTTATAGATATGGGACGCTGTGAGAATGCCACGGGACCGCTGCCGTGCAAGCGACAAGTGCTTCACAGGCTCACGGTCAAGCCTGCCCTCGCAGAAATCCTTGAATATCCGCAAGGCATCGCCACGTAGGGCACGGATATACGGGAGCATAGCTTTCGGGTAGTCGTGACCTTCTTCGGTCCCGTCGGAAAGTTTCTTGCTGTAATCTTCCAGGATATATCCGTAGGTCACGTCGGAAATGTCAATCGGGTCGTCGTCGGGTTGACGCTCCGTAGATTCGGAAATATCCCGCATTGTTTGAATGGGCGTGAGTGTGTTGTCGTCGGAACACGCAGGATTGATAGCCTTTCTAGCCCACGCCTTATTTCTCTTTGCAGCGGGATTCTTGACCTTTTCAATCTTAATAAGGCACGGACCCCTTGTAGCCTTTTTCACCAGGGCAGAAACGTCTTGCAGCTTGTTACGCAGCCAGGTTTCAAACGTAGCCTTGCTAGGGTGGTCGGGGTCGTAGGTCACGCAGGCTTGACAGAAAAGCAACTGTGCTTGCAGCAGCAAGTCATCAGCCAGGTCGGGGCATTGGTAGGCGTATTTGTCAACAACGCTAGAAATTACCCCTGCATATTGGTAATACAGTTCTTCGGTAGGTTTCAAGGGTCGGGGTTCCTCGGTTTAACAGGTTCGGTTTTTAGGTTGTAGTATAAATCTAACAAATTACCAACATTTTGGCAACAGGTTTATGTCATAAAATTATTTACGTTCGGGGTCGTCGCTACCGAAAGCAGCAGCCTGGTTACGCAGGATTTCAATGGCTTCGTCGGGAGTTACCTGGCGATAGCTCAACCCGCCCACTTTCACCATTCCACGGAACGGTCGGCTGTCCTGCTTGTAGTCCTGCAAGGTCCAGGGATTATGCCCTGTCTTCGGGGGTTCCTGCGTGATTTCCTGGAACAGCTCCCACTGCATAGGGTAGGACGTTCTAAACCTAACCTTGTGGTCCGTAACAAGCGTGTAGTGGATAGTAACCTGGTCCTGCTGCGGTTCAATACGAACGTCCATAATATCTAGCGTATGTTCGGCAAACATACCCCTTGTTTCTTTTCGGGCTATGTATTCGGCAATCTTGTCTAGGGTCGTGTATTGTGCGAACAGCGTGTCACGCAGGTTATAGATAAATGCTTCGTCGGGGATAGGCATACGTGGCTCCTTTTAGATACGGCTGAAACTACCGCTAATAAGCGTGTCCTTGCGGTTGGCGATAACATTGTGAATGTGGTGCCACCTGGCGAGAGCCTTTGTGTAGGCTTCACGGACGGTCTTGTTATATTCGCTAACGGAATAGATTTCTTCGGAAGTCCGCTGTTCCGTAGAACCGTTGCGGACCCAAGTAATGACGATTTTGAATGCGGGGGAATTGGACATAGTAACCTCGTTAGATAGCCCAGGTAGGGAGTTGCTTTCCGTTCTTGAACACTTCCACGTTGCGGACGGACCACATAGATTCGTAAGTCTTGAGTGTGCTGCGGACGCTGCTAATGTGCTTATACTTGAACACTGTGGGTTCTTCGTGGAAGAAGTTCACACGGACTTCGTAGCATTCTTTCCTGTTGCGGGGCTTGTGTTCCTGGGACATATAGATAGTCAGTCCGTCAACCCCGTTGGCAATCTGTTCGTCGGTGTATTCCCGCCAATCCCATTTAGTGCAGTTGGTATTTTCAATGATATAGTCAAAGGACTTCTTTGTGAGAACCTTGCGGTTATCCACCTTGAACCCGTTGTTACGCAGGTCACGGATAAACTGCTTCTTTGTCGGGTAGTCCCTTTCAATGTGCTGTAAAGCACCCGTATCGTCTTTGACAGAAGCCTTGAAAATCATTGTTATACCTCGGTGGTTGTGGGTGGTTGTTTTCCTTACACCTTAAATATAACAATTTACCAGGTAGCTGTCAATAGGAAAATTAAAATTTTTCAATAAAAAGCGGGCGGGTCGTTGCAATCAACCCGCCCTACCACAATCGCCACTCTACTCTTTTCGTTGGGACCTACGTCAGTCATAGGTCGGTCCCGTAGGGAACTTCCCTCGCAAGAGTCCTACAAGTCGCTTTATTAGCCACGGTTGCGGTTCCCGTGAAGCCCCTGGGTCCGACAGGGCTTTATCGGAGCGTTTTTAGTTAGGATTACGCACAACCCCCCAGGTCCGTTTAGCCACCTGTTTGGCGATAGCAGCACCCGCTAGAATCGGACTAGCAGCTTTATGGGGGAACAACCTACTACGGGCTTCGGTTTCTATTACCCCATTCAGCAGCACACACCCCTTGCAAGGGATATGCCATTTATGGTGGAAGCACCAACTTCTCGGCAGGCATAACGTTTGCAACCGCTACGCAAGCCTATCCACCCAAGTGCTGTAATTCTAATATAGCAAGATAGCGTCAAACTCCGATATTCCCGAACAGGTAGAACGGTCCTGTAAGTTGTCGGAGGCGTTGGTTCGCCACGTCGTAGTATTCCTTGCACAGTTCGGTCCCGATAAACTTTCGGGCTTCCAACACGGCTGCTTCTGCCGTGGTCCCGCTTCCAATGCAGGGGTCAAACACTATATCCCCGTGGTTGGAACTAGCCCGTATGAGCCGTCTAAACAGGTCCAGGGGCTTTTCCGTCGGGTGTCGCTTGCTAGACCCGCAGGGGTGTCGCCATACGGGGGATTGGCAGAACTCATTGAACGTTGCGTTGGACTTACGCATAAACACGCAGCATTCCACGGACGATAGCCAAAGGTGCTGCCCGTTCATAGGCGATGGGTTCGTCTTTTCCCAAATACAGAGCCTTGTAGAAAGCCCCTTGTCAACTCCCGCCTTACGCAGCATAGACACCTGTTCTGTTCCACAGAAAATATAAATGCTCCCCTTACAGATACGGATTACCTCGTCCATAAACTTGTCAAGCGGGAACGTTAGAACGTCGGCAGCTTCCTTGTTAATGTGACGCAGCCCGCCTTCTTCACGGTCGGAACATTCGTCGTAGGGAATATCCGTCAAGACCATATCCACGCAGTTGTCTTCTAGCCTTGCCATATATTCCAGGCAATCCATATTATAGAGTTTGTTCAATTCCACTTTTATACTTTTCCTTTTCGCTCAAAGTTTCAAGCATAGTAATCGGCAGGGTAGCTAACGCTGCAAGTGCCCAGGACACTTCTTCTTTCGTGATTTCGCCCGACTCAACCATTTTACGTGCTGCGTCCATAGGGGTGCGTGTTTTCACAACAGCGTTCAACTTTTTCCAAAATTGCAGAATATCCATAAATCCTTAAAATAAAAAGTAGCGGGGCAACACGCCCCACTACTACAAATATAGACAGATAACGACCTTTTTAGGTTGCGTCTGCTGCGGGTTCGGCTACGGGTTCGGCAGCAGGCTTTTCAGCGTAGTTGTTGCCGTATTTGGCAGGACGCTTTGTCGCCACAGCGTCTTCGTGTTCTTCCCATTTCGCCCTTACACGTTCTGTGAGTTCCTTCGCCATTTCGGGGTTGTCTTCACACAGCTTAATAAGTTCGTCACGGGTAAATTCTTCGCCAAATTCGTCGTCAAAGTTAGCCTTGCGTTCGGGGTCTTCGGTAGCCCAACCGATAATCCAATCCACGGAAAGATTAGCGTTGCCTTCCTGGGATTTCTTGTCTTCCCTGCATTCCGCAGTCCAACCGTTCTTTTCAAGCCACGCTTTAAGGTTGGGGAGGGATTTCTTCTTTGCCGTAGCACTCCAAGCGATAGCGTTAGCAGCCTTTGTGAGCAGCTTGCCGTCGTCGCCACGCAGGTCAAACAGGTAGTCAATGTTGGAACCGATATTGTCAATACCGTAGTCAAAGTAAGCGGTATAGACGATTTCACGGAACGGACGGGGTGTCTTTGACTTCGTTGTAACAGCCTTGACGACCACGCCTACCTTTGTGCCCTCACGCTCAATAAATGCGAGCCTGGACAGCTTCAAGCGGGTATGGCAGTAGAACTCCATAGCGTCACCGTTGCCCGTTTTTTTCTTCGGGGCGAACGCACCCACGGCACCGAAGTTGCAGCGGGTCTGCGACACGATAATGAGCGTGAGTTTCTTGCGTTCCAACGCCTTGTGCTTGTTACGGAAAAAGTCCTGGGACAAGAACTTTGCGATTTGGGCACCGTAGTCACCGTCGTCCTTGACTTCTTCACCCTTTGCCTGCTGCTTTGCACGTTTGGCTTCCTTTTCCTTTTTGGTCTTGTCTGCAAGACCGTCCAGGGAGTCCACCGCATAGATACCATACATATCTTCGGGCATCCAATTCAGCATATTCGTAAGTTTACCGTCCATTTCTTCAACGGTTTCGGAGTCTTCAAATTTAAGGTTTCCAATCTTACGAACTTCGGGGTGAATGTTCACACCATACAGGCGTTCGGTCTTGAACGTATCGCCCGTTTCGGAGTCGTCCGACTCCCAAACAAGTTTAGCTTTCGGACCGCCCATAGCCCAATAGGTTGACGCAATCATTTCGTTCTTGATAAAGGTCTTACCCGCAGAGCTATCGCCCCAAATTTGGATAATGGCACCGAACGGCAAACCATAGACACCTTTATCGCCACCAATGAGCAGGTCAAGCAAATCGCTGCCCATACGCACACGGGGTTCTTCCACAACCACGTTTTCTTTCTTTTTAGCCATAGTAATATCCTGGTTAAAAAGGGGCGTTAGCGTGAGCCAACGCCCCCTGTTTGTTTACGGGTTATTTTACTTCTTGCGAGCCATCAAGCGTTTGCACTTGTCACACTTGGACCAAATGGCTTCGGGACAACGGCTGCACAAAGGCATTTTTTCACAGTCGGTTCCGAACTCATAACCATTCGGGCATTCGCCTTCGTCCACGTCACGCTTCGGCACAGACCTCGGAGCGGGCTTTGCAGGCTGTTCTTCGGGCTGTTCGTCGTCAAACGGCATAGTCGGTGCAGGTGCTTCGGAACGGGTCGTTTCTTTGGACGAATCCTGGTCCACGGCAGTCTTGCGGGAATTGCGACGGGCTGCGGTGTAAGGGTCCGTATTGAAATCGGCTTCGTCAAGGGTAGCGTCTTTCGGTTCGTTATCCTTGAAGCGGGCAGGGGCTTCGTCCTGTGCAGGGCGACGACGTGCGGGTGCCTCGTCTTCTTCCTGGACGGGGCGACGACGAGCAGGGGCTTCGTCCTGCGGTTCTTCTGCAACAGGGCGACGACGAGTCGGTGCAGGCTGTTCGTCTTCGGCTTCGTCGGCAACAGGGCGACGACGTGCAGGTGCTTCGTCCTGCGGTTCTTCGGCAGCAGGACGACGACGTGCCTGTGCGGGCTGTTCGTCTTCTTCAACTTCTGCGTGGCGACGACGATTAGTCGGCTGTTCGTCACCCATATCGTCGGACGGGTTGTTATCACGGAAACGTGCAGGTGTAGCCTGTCCTTCGTCGCCTTCGTCGGGCTGATTTTCATAGCCCTCTTCAACGTCGTCGGGGTCGCCATAAAGAGCAGCTTTAAGTTGGTCGTAGGTCTTAATCACCATCATAGCGTCAAGCGACGGGCACTTTGCGAGAACGTCCGCAGCGATTTCTTCCTTGCGTTCGTTGAACTCAAAGTTAGCAGCTTTCTTGAATTTCTTGCCGTTGCCCATAGTGTCTTCGTTCACGTTGAACGACACGACACGACCTTCTTCAATGGAAGTGTCGGCAAAGTTCACAACGCCCTTGCCACGCATACAGGCGGTGGCACGGTCCTGCAAGTCCTTTGAGAAGACAGCGTGGGACACTTCAAAAATCTTCGGGTCTTCGCCCTTGTCGTAAAATTCGTCGGTGAGTTCCTGGACAACGTAAATGCACTTGCGACGGGCAAAGAGCTTGCGGGCTTCGTCCTTTGTGCGTTCGTCTTTCCAAAGTTCGTCGGCACGTTCGCAAATCGGGCACGGCTTACCGAAGTTTTTCTTCGGGCAAATGTAGTCACCGTTCCCAGGTCCGATGCGGGTATGCACCATAAGGTCAAGCACGTAATCCAGGTCGCCAACCATAACCTTTGCGGGGTTCGGGTTGCCGTTACGCAGAAATTCGGGTTCGTCCTTTGTGCGGACAACTTCGGGATGGTTCTTTGTTGCAATCTTCCACGGAAGAATGTTAATGTCGTGGTAAGTGCCAGGGTCGCCCATTTTGAAAAATTTGAGTTTGGTGGACCCATAGTTCATAAATCCTTGACGGGTTACACCACCGTTGGATTCACGGGTATCTGTTTGCTGTTGGGTGCGACGACCCAGGGACATACGGCTGCGGTCATATCCTGCCATATTGAACTCCTATTTGTTTAGTTTGCGTTTTGCGTTTTGTTTCTGTTCACTATTCACATAACCCTTTGGAGCGGAGAACCCCGCAGGGTTGATAATTCAATATAGCAACATAGCGACAAAATTGCTATATGTCATACTGAAAACTTTGTGTTACCTGCCGTTCAAATGCCTACGGATAGAGTTCGTGGATTCGTCGCCCGCCCAATCTTCGGCTACGCCTTTGGAACTCAACACGTTAGACTTTGACAGCATCATACGGACGGCACATTCAATCATAGACTTCTTTTGGTCAAGAGCCTTAACCTTGCCGTCCAACTTTTTAAATTCCTTTGTCTTTTCAACGATAACCTTACGCTGCTCCACCAGGCGGGAGTCGGACGCAACCAGGGCTGTGACTTCGGGGATAGTCAACTTGACCTTGTTCTTTTCAGCGTCCTTACGGATTTCAAGTTCAACTTCGCCCTCCATTCGTTTGAGGGTGTCCGCTGCGTCGTCACGTTCCGCAAGGGCATCCACAGCCAGGTCGCTGTAATAGGCATACAAGGACGACTGCATAGCCACTGCGGGCTGCAAATCCATAAAGTCAATTTCCAAGTCGGGGTCAACCGTATTTATGGAAAAGTTGTAGTTCCCGTTCATAAGGGTTCCTTTTGTTTAAGGGTTAATCGGGTTAAAAAATAATGGACGTGACAGGGCTTGAACCTGTAACCGTCGGGTTATGAGTCCGATGCACTAACCATTGTGCTACACGTCCATTTCAGCCTAGCTACTTCAAGGACCTGTAAGCAGCCAGGACAATGCCAGGAAATCCCGTGTCATAGGTGTTAATGGCAAATTCTTCCATAACACGGCAAATGCGGTCACTGCTCTTTTTAAGCAGGATAGCGGAGCAGTAACCCAGGACGGCACGACGGATAGTTTCAGCGTCAACGTTGCCCTTGAGTTCCCGCAGGGACTTGTTAATTTCATTCCAGGACGGCTTGCTGTCACAAAGGGCACGGCAAAGGTCCAGGGTATTCGGGTCGTCTTCAAGACCACCCTCCAGGATTTTCAACTGTGCTTCAACGTCGTTGGGGCTTGCCATAACCTTTTCAAGTGCAACCAGGGCAGCACGGGGCGAGCCGTCGGCAGATTCAATGATAGCCGTAAGAACCTTGTCGTCCACTTCAAACTTTTCCGCTTCGGCAGTCCGCAGGACCAACTTGCCCAACTGTCGGGCGTTGAGCGGTTCTAGCTTCCATTGGGTGCTGCGGGTGGCGAGAGCCTTACCCTCGTCGCCTTTAAGCAACTGCTGTAAGTTCGTTGTGCAGAAGAAGAAATAGACGTGGGCGGGCATATCCTCGGTAGGCTTCAAGAATGCACGTTTAGCGTCTGCGGTCATACCGTGGGCTTCGTCAATGATATAGACCACGGACCTGCCTTTAAGGGGCAGAGAACGCATTTGGTCCCTAATGTCACGGACGGTATCAATGCCACGGTTGTCGGACGTATTGATTTCGTGAATGCTGAAATCGGGGTCAGCGTGAAGCAGCTCCGTAGCGATAATGCGGGCGATTGTGGTCTTGCCTGCACCGCTAGACCCGTAGATAATGTGGCAGTGCGACACACGCTTCGGGTCCTGTGCGAAATGGGTTTGAATGGCATTGATTACCTCGGTGTTGCCTACCATATCGGCAAACGTCTTCGGGCGATACACTTGATAAAGTGACATATTACAGATTCCCCAGGGAAATGTTGTATTTGGTGGTTAAGAGTTTTTCCAGGTCGTCCTTGAGCGAAAGGACTTCGCCCATATTCGGGTCGTGACCCGTAAAGGTGCGGAGTATAGAAGACGCAAAGTCTTCAAGGTTGGAGTTCGCAAGTTCCTGTTCCTTTTCTTCAAGTTCTTCTTCCAGGTCTTCAACACGGGAAGCCAGGGTAGCATTGTCGTCTTCAAGGCTATCAATGCGGTCTTCGTATTCTGCCTGGAGTCTATCAATGCCGTCCTTGATTTCGTCGGCAATATCGGTATATTTTTCTGCAAGGCGGTCAACGTTGTCCTTGATGTCTTGCACGTCGGTATCTGTTACCATAGTTAATCCTCGGTTTTGGGTTAAAACAGTGATACGGGCACACGCTTTACGTGTTGACGGGTTCGGCACCCGTGTATTTTTGCAGCAGGCGTTCCACTTCGTTTTTGAAATCAAGAACGTCGTTCTGCAACGGCACGGTCCCCGTATATTTTTTGAGAAGTTCATAGCATAACGATTCTGTCGTAATGTTATCCAGGACCGAAGCAGTGTCCGTCGGGAGCCTGTCAAGGTTATCAAGGGCTTCGGTAACTACCGCTTGAATATCGCCCAGGTATTTCTTTGCAACTTCAAAGTTATTCATAGGTTGGTTTCCTTAATAGGTATATAGTCGTATGGTGTCAAATTCCGATATTGCCGTAAATGTAGAACGGTCCCGTCAAGTCCCGCAGACGCTTGTTTGCCACTTCGCAGTATTCGGTATTTGTTTCAAATCCGATAAATTTGCGGTTTTCCATAACCGCAGCGACGGCAGTAGTCCCGCTACCCATACAGTTATCCAGGACCACTTCGCCAGGATTCGTGTAGGTTCTCACCAGGTATCGGATTAGGTCAACGGGCTTTTCCGTCGGGTGCAATTTGTTGGCGTGGACGGGCGTAAAGCTAATGATAGATACGGGGTGTTTGTCCGTATAGACATTCTGCTGTTTAGCCATTGTATTCTTATGCAGCAGCCCGCAGGTGTTAAGCCCCCCGCCATTTCGCACGGGAACGTCCCGTAGGGTCTTTTGGGGATAATACCGCATAGAGTGACCGTTGTTGGTGAAACAAGCACTGCTCTTGCTGAATACGCTAATCAATTCGTGGATTCTACCGCATTGGTAGTTCATTAGCTGAAAGTTGCTAGGCTTTTCCTTGTTCCAAACCCAATCGTAACGATACATAGCCACGTTGCTCGCACGTAGCAGGCTGCTGAATGGTTCGGAACCGAACAGGACAATAGCCCCATCTTCACGGATAACCCGCTTATACTGTTCCCACAGCGGTTCAAACGGGATAACAGAATCCCACTTGCAGGCGGTAGTCCCGTAAGGCAAATCGCAGATTATACAGTCAACGGAGCCGTCGGGGATTTCTTTCATACCCTCCAAACAGTCCATATTGTAAATGCGGTTCAAATCCATACGCTATACTCCAATGTTTCCGTAGATATAGAACGGACCCGTCAAATCCCGCAGACGCTTGTTCGCCTTGTCAAAGTAATCCTTGTCGGTTTCAAACCCGATAAACTTACGGTTCTCTAAAACTGCTGCAACAGCAGTCGTCCCGCTACCCATACAGTTATCCAAAATGGTATCACCTGGATTTGAGTAGGTGCGGACAAGATAACGGATTAGCTCCACAGGTTTCTGTGTCGGGTGGAAGCGTTGGTCCAGGTCGCTCTTGTATTCCTTTGAGTAACTTTGGCAGTGCGGGATTTTCGCACATACTACGCTAATCGGATAGCGGGTTCCGTCTTCCTGCGGACGGGTCCTGTGCATAGACCCATAGATATTGTTCCCGATAAATTCATTGTCCTTAAAGGTCTTTCGCTGCGTGAGAAATTCCTTTTTATCCACAAGCCATTTCTGCGGGTTGAACGTAGGCTTCCCCGATTTGGAAAACACAATAATGTTTTCGTGAAGTTTAAGGTGCTTACTATCCTTGCTGAAACCCGAAGCAGGTTTGTTTTTGAGCCAACACAGTTCTTCCCTAAATTGGGAAATGTTGCTGCTAATGAGCATACTTGTAAACGGCTGCGAGCCGAACAAAATAATCGGGGCGGTATCTTTACAGATACGGTGGTATTGCTCCCACAGCGGTTCAAACGGAATAACAGAATCCCAGGCACAAGAGGTCGTGCCATAAGGTAAATCACAAATGACACAATCCACCGTTCCGTCGGGAATTTCTTTCATTCCAACCAGGCAGTCTTCGTTATAAATTCTGTTCAGTTCCATATCAATGTGCAGCCTCAAACTTCGCCTGCCAATTTTCGGGCATACCCTCGGTCCGCAAGGCTCCCACTTCTGTCATTTTAGCCCAGGACCCGTCAACGTAAGACGCATCGGCTTCAATGACAAGCGGAACGCAAATCCACGGAAATTCTTCGCTTACACGCTTCACACCGTTGCCATAGACAATCTTCGCCACCTTGTCTTCTTCGCCCTCTTTAACGAGAGCAATAATAGCGTCGTGAATTTGTCCGATAATGCAGGAAAGCAAGCCCTGGGACTTGAAGTCCTGCAAGTCGTAGGTCAATGCTCGCAGCAAGATATGGAACGCAGACCCTTGAATGCAGCAGTTCGTAGCCTGGGTGTAGCCCATAGGTCCCCAACAGCGGAAACCCGTGTAGGACTGCACATAGCCCATCTTTTGATAGCGGTCCCATTCGGTCCTACGCCACGCATTATAGACCTTGAAGCGTTGGTTCCAAAATATATCGTCGCCTTTCTTGACGTGTGCTTCCCACTTTTCGTAGGTCGTAATCTTGTGGTCCTTTGCCAAATGTTCCTTCGTGTAGGCAGGCATATTGTTCCACATATTTCGGGCACACGACTTGTAGGACGCACCGTAGAACGACGAGAACACATAGCCCGATTTGATAGACGAGCGTTCTTCCTTTGTAAGTTCTTCGGGCGTTCGGATATACATATCGCAAGCAGTATCACGGTGCATATCCGAAGCGGGGTTCTGCAAGTAGTGAATCATCTGCGGGTCGTGGTGATAGCTTGCGGACACCATAACTTCCAGGGACTTGTAGTCCATTTCCATAAAGCGGTAGCCCTTTGGAGCCACGAACAACGTTCGCAGGATTTTCTTCATTTCCTTATCACGCTTCGGAATGTTTTGAAAGTTCGGGCTGTCAGCCGACGAACGGTAGGTTCGGGGACCCGCATCGTCTTCACCGCCCGCACCCGTTGACAGGTTAAAGAACGGACGGATTAGGTAGGCTTGCTTTTCTTCGTCCCATACGGCTTCACGTCTGTAGCCATCCAGGAAGTCCATAATCTTTGCCCAACGACGCATTCCCAAAATGGACTTGCAGAACGGGGTTCCCAACTTTTCCAGGGTGTCGCCCGTAGCGTCTTCCTTACCCGAAGGCGGTTTCAGCTTGCAAATCTTGTAAAGGACTTCGGCAATTTGTTTGTTAGAGAGCGGGTTGAAAGTTTCGCCAGGGTGCAGCTTGCACCACTGCTTCGCTTCGTCGGACGCTTTGACGGCTTCTTCGGATTCCTTGAACTTGTCTTCAAGTTCCTTTTGCAAGTCGTTAATCCTGCCATAGTCAATCGGCAAACCCTCGGACTGCACACGGGCGAGAGCGTCCATACCTTTCATAAAGAAGCGGAACGACTTTTCAAGACCAACCATCTGTGCGGACTGAATGTCACGCAGCGGGAGCGTATAAATGGAGTCAAGACCGCAATAGTAGATAATGTCGCCTTTGGGGACACCCACGCCCTTTTTGAGCAGGTTAAAGGCGTTGCAGCTCTTTGTGTCTTCCCCGTCCATAATCGTAGAAATGAAATGGTCCGCTTTGTTGTCGTAGCCGATAACGCCCAATTCACAGTAGGTGTGGAATTTCAGCCCAACCTTTTGGGAGTTGTCTAGGACGTGGGCACCCAGGCAAGTGTCCCAGGACCAATTATCAATCCAATCTGTGCGGGAGTTATGCAGACCCGCCCTAAACCTGGTCCAACAGGCTTCATAGTCAGCCTTGTGTGCAACCAACCCTATTTTCTTGTGGTGCGTGAGTTTATACCAGGCATTCACCAGGCGTTCGTTGTCACCGTCCCACCAAATACCGATAGCGTGATACTCACCGTCCTTACGATAGCCGACGGACGCAGCCTTGATTTCGTGACCTGCACGGTGGGGTTTCAAGCCCGTGGTTTCGTAATCAATGGAAACGTCGTGATAGCCTTCGGGAGCCTTGTCAAGTTGGTCTGTTTCAGCCCATTCAATGATTTCTTCAATCCAATCGGCTGCGGTGTCTGCATCGCCTGTGGTGCGAACGTCCGTCGGTATTTTCGGCAGCGGGGTATCTTTTATTTGATAGGCTAGACGGATATGCTGCGAGAAATACATATACGGGCAACCGTCGTCACGCTGCCAGGTCAAAAATTCGGGCGAGTAGGTCGGGCAAATCCAACAGTTGTAGAAGCGGTCGGGAATGCGTTTACCGTAAAGGTCCGACGGCTTCGTGTTGCCGATACGTCCGCTCATACGGTCCCAAATAAGTGCCTGGATAGCTGCGGGACCCATAGGAATGATTACGTTCGGCTTCAATTCGTTAATGAGCCTGTTCAAGCGTTCCTTGCAACAGTCGGGCTTCGGGTCCTTGTCGTTTTGACACGGGCACGGGATTACATAACCAATCCAGGCGGATTCCAGGAAATCCCTGGGCAGTCCACGCCTACCCTGCAAGTCCCAAAGATAATCATACATTTTATGTAGGAACACCGTGTCGTGGTCGTTGCCTTCCTTTCCACGGGGGTGGTCGCACAGGAACAGAACCTTGTCCTTGCCCTTACCCGCAAACGGTAAATCCTTGCCCGATTGGTCTAATCCGCAGGCTAGACAGCCTGTAAGTTTCGGCTTCGCTGACATTGCTTGAATGGCAGCGGGAATTTTGAAAAAGCCCATAAATCTTTATTCCGTAAACGTTAAACTTCTGTAATATAGATATAGCACAAGAGCGACTAAAAGATAGAAATGCCGAAGCTATAAAGCCTCGGCATTCCTTTCTTACGAGGACACAACAAACTATTTGGTAGCGGTCGCACCCTGGACGAACTGCATAAATTCGCCCGATTGGAAAACAAGGGACAAGGACGGGGGAGCCGTCGGGTCCATATCCATATAGCAAAGGGTAAAGTCCATAACCTTGTTGGACGCTTCCAACAAGAACGAAGTGTTTACCCAAACTTCGGTGTTCTGCGGGTCTTCTTCAAGTTCGGTTTCCCACGGGATAGTTTCGGACGCTTCACCGCCTGTCTTTTCGGCATACAGTTCAAGTTCGTCCTTACGGAACGTCAAACGCACCATACGGGCATTCTTCTTGTCAACGCCCGAAGCCAGGATAGCCACACGGGACACGGCTTCTGCGATATTGTTCGGAAGACGACCCTTGACGAGAACCTTTGCTTTTTCAAATGCGGTCGGGAACGTAGAAAGACCGTCAAACGGATATGCTACGTGGTCCTTACGCTTTGCAGAAAACACGGTGCCGTCGGCATACTTGAGGTGCAACCAGGCATCGCTTACGCAGTAGCCCGTCGGGGTGCCCACCTTGAAAGCGTTGTTGAACACCGTATCGTCAACCCAAAACGGGTCCATACGTTCGGACAACTTGTTAATGCAGACACGCACGGAGTCGGTTTCATAGACTGCGGAGCCTTCGCCATAGTCATTCACTGCAACGCCACGGATATTTTCAGCGTTACCCGAAAGATTACAGATATTCACAGCGTCAATGAATGCTTCGGGGAGGGGCTTGTATTCAAGCGACACCACGTTAAGGTCACGAATAAGGTTCATTACTTTGGACGAATCCTGGAGGGTCATAGTAGCCTTTGTGCGACCCGCCTTGATTTTAACCTTTGAGTCCACGACTTCAAGCGACAAGGTAACGTCGGACATACGGGAAACAAGGTTAAAGAAGTCCGCACCCTTTACAGAGAACGAAACGTTCTGCGTGTCGCACGGGGCAGACACAGCGATTTCGCTGTTGTAGGAACTGACAGACGCACCCGTGAAAAGAAGGAGGTCCGTGCCGTCAATCAAAGTGTTGCCTGTTTCAACACCAGGCATTACCTTTTTGAGAGATTCAATGAGTTTAGCTTTTTCAATTTGGATTGCCATTGTAGGTTTCCTTTATGTTGTTGTGTTCACGATAGGTATATAGTCGCATAGCGTCAATTACACGCTTTCTTGAATGCGTCCCAACGTTCGTCGTCTGCGTCAAAGCCTTCCAGGATAATGGGGGCTGCTTCGTGTGCATAGGGCAGGGCACGGACCGTGTTGTATTCGTAAAATTCTTCTGCGTCACGCAGTTTCAGTTCTTGCAGCAGTTCGGGATTTTGGAGTTCTTCTTCGGAGTATTCGCCCTTGTGGAGTTCCATAATATCCTTGTCGTCGTAGTCGTCTGCAAGACACTTGATACAGAGCTGTCTTTCATACACTGCAACAGTGACCTGGACTTCTTCGGTAAACTCACGGTCAAACAGGAACTTGCGATAATCGTCCCTGGCGACCCAAGACTTAATCCACCCCACCGAAAGTTCGTTGTTGCCCGTTTCTGCCACAAGCTGCATCCTGCACGACGACAAGAGGTCATTTGCGGTAAGCCATTTTTCCAGGTCTTTAAGGGTGTATTCCTTGTCCCTGGTCCTGGTGACTTCCGTTGTGCCAATCATAGCCTTTTCAAGCCCGTGCAGAATGCAAATGTTGTCACCCTCAAATTCGTCACGGCAGGTCGCTTCGTCAAATCGTTCCTTGACGAGTGCCCCGCAGTGGTCCAAATTGTATTCGGTATTCTGTTCCATATTATCCTCGGTTTTGTCGGTTAATTATCTACGGGGGCGACCGCCACGGCTACCCGTGCGTCTTCCCGTCCGTCTTGCGGGCATACTGTCTTCGTCTTCGCTGCCGTCCCATTGTTCTTCCTGGCTCATATCCACACGGGACAACAGTTCGCATTCCATATAAGGTCTGCCGATAGCCAAACAGGTGGTGCAGACAACAGAATCCTGGACGGGGGCACCGTCACGGGTCGTATTGCAGGCAAGGCGGGTAATGCCACGCTTCTTTTCTGTGGGCGTGTGGTTAATCGTAATCATTTTGGTTACGTGAGCCACCTTTCGTATATCTTCGGACACCTGGTTTTCGGCTGCGTCCTGTTCGCCACCCACGGTAGCACGTCCCGTTTGGGAAACGGTTGCGAGCATACACTTACGGGTGCTTGCAAGACCACGAAGGGCTTTCCAACAGCGGTTAATCTTTTCACGTTCGTCGCTGCCAGGTCCCAGGTCCATAATGTCTGCGTAGTCCACGCAGATAACTTCGGGTGCCCAACCGTTATAGACTTCCATATCCTTGAGTTCGGCTTCAAGACCCTTTACAGACAGGGTGCCTGTCGGGAACGTTCGCAGCTCAAACTTGTCGTTACGGGTAATCTTTCGGAACGCAGCCTGGGCTTTCTCAATGCCCTCAATGCTTGCGTCCACCCTATGCGACGGTTCGCTAACGTCGGCAAGTTGAGCGTTGCCCTCGTCGTCATAGACCATAACGGGATAATGCAATTCTTCGCCATAGCGGGACGACCCCGTAAGCATTTGCCAAAATCTACGGACAACCTGCTTTTCGGACATTTCTAGCGAAACGTAAAGGACGTGCTTTCCCTGCAACGCAGCCTGGACCGCAATAGTCATAAGCCACCAGGTCTTACCGCTTTTCGGTGGACCGATAACGGCTACGAAGTCTTCCTGGATAAATGGACCGATTACGCTGCCCAGGACACCAGGCATTGTAAAGATTTCTTCTTCCTCGTTGACGAAAGCGTTGGCGATTGTGGCAGCGTCCCTAAACAGGTTCACGACCTGTGCCTGTCGCACGTCGGGCTTCGTAAATTCCGCAATAGCGTGATACCCGCTAGATACGTCCCCGTTTTGAATGGCACGGTTCAATTTTTCCGTTAGCAAGACCAGGGTGCGTTTCTGCAAATACTTGATAGCATTGTCGGTAGCCAGGGCTTCGTTTGTCGGCAACCATTCGTCGGACGCAGTGTCAAGAAAAGCCTTGACCATTTCCCCGTCGGCTTCTTTGAGTTCCGTATAACGGTTGGCGTAAATGTCACTAATTGCCGTCTTCGGTGCTTCGCCATAGCGGTCATAGAAAGTCAAGACCCACGACGAAACAATCTTGCCCATATTGCTTTCAAACAGGATAGGGTCACACGACTTTCGGCATTTAGCCAAAAGGGGCGTGGACATAATCATATTCGCTAAAAGCCTACGTTCTTCGCTTATATCTACTTTTTGGCGTTGGAGCATTTAAAACTTATCCTCGTAAGATATATATAGTCCGTTAGCGACCAAACCTGGCACCCTTGCGTTCCAGGATTTCTGTCAGCAAGTCGGTGGAAGCGGTTTCCTTTCCGTCCAAAACGCCATCAAGCATTTTCGCCCTAGCGTCCAGGACTTCAATGGCTTCCATATCCACGGTTCCAGGTGCTACAAGATAGTAAGAAGTGACGGAGTTATGCTGCCCCGACCTGTGCAGACGGTCTTCTGCCTGCCTGTGGAAGTTCGGGGTGTGCGAAAATTCAGCGAAAGCCACATCGGAGCAGACTTCCTGGAAGCCGTCAATGCCGACACCGCCCGCCTGGATATTGGCGACGATTACACGGCACTTTGGGTCGTTAATGAACTTCTTACGGGTTTCTTCACGTTCCGTGGCGGTCATACCGCCATAGATAATCGCAGGGCTGTAATCCTTGAGCGTGTCATAGAGGACTTCCACGACGGAGCGGTGCCACGCAAACAGCAGCAACTTCTTGTCCGATTCCAGGAAGTCTTCAATCCACTGCAACATAGACTTCTCTTTGAGAGCGTAGGCGGTTCGGAGCAGGTGGGCGACCTTATTGCGGGCGTTCTCACGTTCGCCCTTGATAGTTTCACCCGAAAATGCGATACGTTCCTCTTCGTAGTAATCGTCCATAGCGGATTGGTCCACTTCAAGCGGGACGACTTCCATAACTTTGGGCGGGAGGTCTTTCATTACTTCGTTCTTCGTCCTGCGGAGCATACAGCGGACAAGCAGTTCGTGGAGTTCTTCCACATTGGACGCACCGTTGAACTTTACCCTGCCATAGCTGTCAGTCTGCGGGTCACAATACCTGTTCTTGAACATATAGAAGTTCTTGAACATAGACGGCTCCACGATAGAAAGCAGCGTCCAAAACTGCATAGGCTTTGACATAGCGGGCGTTCCGCTCATACCGATACAGTGCGGGATAATCTTTGAGAGTTCCTTGAAAGCGATAGCTCTTTGAGAGTCGGGGTTTCCGATAGCCTGCACTTCGTCGCCTACAAGCAGACGGAACCCAACCTGGGCAAGCGGACCATCGCACACGTAGAACACGTTGGTTTTACCGTTGCGTTCGGTGGACTCAAAGTGCCCCGCCCAATCCGAAAGCACGTCCCAATTTATGATATAGCTCTTATACTTTGACAGCGGGTGCGGGGTCTTACCGCTCAACACTTCAACGTCGGGATAATGCTTCTTTGTAGCCCCTACCCATTTCCTATACGCTTCCTGCCACTGCAACTTCGTAGGGGCGTTCACCACATAAAGAGCGGGATAGGCATTCGCATAGACCATCCAGGACAACGCTTCTACGGTCTTACCGCAGTTGTGGACGACTGTATGGTTCGCAACAAAGTTCCCGAAATTCAGCACCTTTACGTCGTAGGTCATTCGCATTCCTGCGGACGTGATAGACACGACTTTCGCCATAGCGGACTTGCCGTCCCTTTCAACCTGGACGTATGCGTTCAAGGTGTCCTTGATTTCGGTCCAACCACTATCCGTAAGCACCTTATGGTCGGGCGTGGCAATAATGTAGGTATCGTCTTCAAGGGTAGCGTGGACGCAGCGTTTGATACCGCTTTGGATAACGTCCACGACTTCACCCATACCCAACGTATGCCCGTCTGCCAACAAACACTGAATATCCCAATCGCACGTCCCCTTTGTCCTGGCGAAAGCACGATACAGGGATTCCAGGGAAGTCTTGCGGGTCTTCCCGTTATTTCGGACGGTCACGGTCATATCGCCACAGACGCAACCCATTTCGTCGCCCAGGGCAAGGCGACCGTGACGGAGCTGTGCGAACTTCAAGAAATCAATTTGGTAAGAACGCAGCCCAGGAATAAGGGTTCCTTCGGGGTCCAACTTCGTAGCGTCAATCTTTGCCTGCTGCTTAACACGGGGGTCTTCACGCTTTTCGTTGGGGTCCTTTTCTTTCGGGGGATTTGTCCAACCCGAAGCCTCCATCCAGGTCTTCGTCCCAATGTTCCAGGGAACTTCCCATTTTTGAGTCGCAGCGTTGTATTGACGTTCGGGCAGCTTGCGAACGCCTTCAAGAACTTTCTTCCAGGCATCCTTGTTATACGTGAACCAGGTCAACGCCACAATGGACTTGTCAACTTTCGTAAATTCGGCTTCATATCGCACACCCGCAATAGGTTCAATGGGCGTGGGGGCACGGCTCAATCTGTCCGACAAGCCAATAAGGTCATAACTCATATCTTAACCATTCCTATAATCGGGGATTGTTACGTTACGGTTCGTTCGGCACCACTGCACGAAACGGAACCACCTTTCATTTCCAGGATAGATAAACGTCAATGGAAGCACCTTGCCGTTGGCAGACGCATTCCATTCTTTCACAAGCGTTACCGCCATACCTACGTCGGCAAGACGGACCCTGTTATCCACCACGGACATAAGCATATCACGGTTGGCGTAATACCAATCCACAAACTTCTTTACACCGTTCCAATAGGTAGCCATAGAAGTGGACGGCATACCCCGCAGGTATTCCGAATCCTTGATAGCCTGTTCCGCAGCGGTTACAGCCAACTTCGGGAGTGCGGATTTGATAGCGGTGTCCTTGTTCATTTCCCACAGGACCTCGCAAAACGGACTCCATTCCGTGCCCGCCTTTGTCTGCGAGCAAAGGAACGAAGCCAGGGACTTGCGGGGTATCTTCCCGTTCTCAATGGGCGGGAACCAATACCCGCCATTCTTGTGGGCGTTTTCCACGTAGTCCAGGCATTTTTCAATAGTGTCTAGGGCAGACGGAATGTCGGCAAACTTTTCTTTCAAGAGAGTGGGACCGCCCCCTTTCTGTTCGGTCTTCGCCAACCATTTCTTGTCCCACTTGTGGGAGTTCACGAAAAATCCCGTCGCAAGCCAAACGACTTCACGGCAGGTCGTGTCCCAAACATTACTGCTCAACTTCGTTACGGACAGGAACGAATAGGACTGCGTGAGTTCGTGAAGCCTGCTCAAATCGGCATCGGACATACTGTCCTTATGGGCGACCAGGTGCAGGTTAAATCCACGCTTGGGGGCTTCTGCTTTTGGCTTCGGCTTGGGCTGCTTCGGTCGGTCCTCACGGATTGTTGCGTGGGTTCGGACAACAGAAAAACGGGGGGCAGCGAACTGTTCCGTGAACAGGTCTTGTGCTTCCAGGCGAACTTCAAGAATATCCTTGCCACGGACGACGACACGGGCAGAAACGCCCTCGTTTTTCAGCCATTCGTTCAACTTGGGCAAAAGTGTGTTAGCTGTTTCTGCCATCACGCACCCTTTAACGTCTTCCACTTTTGCAGCATTTGTTCAAACGTGCCCAACGGTATCGGGCAGGTCTTGATAAAGATATTCCCCAATTTCTTCTGTGACAAATCCGCTTCGGACAATGCAGGAGCTATCGGGAGCATTTTGCCACGATAGAGCGGGTCAAACCATACAGCGGACGGCTTCCACTTGCGTCGCTGCATTTCACGGATTACCTTGCCGTGATACCAAACCAATGAACCCCAGGGGAGTGCATAGAACCAGGTCCTCACATTCGTGGGGCTACGCCACTGCGACGAGCGGATTTTACAAATGTCCCTGTGCAGGGCTGTCAGCAGCCTGTCGGGTAGTTCGGGTAAAAGATTAGGGTGCCAAAGTTGCATTAGTCGTGTCCTTGTCTTGTAAATTTTTTATGACGCTAACGATTTCGTCAATAGAATCACAGCCGTCAAAAGAGCCGTCCTGGACAGTAATAAAGAAATCGGATTCCACGTCGCATTCCAAAAACAGCCTATCTACGTTGTCAAAGCAGGTAACGCTAGACAGGCGTTCGGAATTTTCCAGGCATTCCCGTGTGGTGCCGTATTGGTTTTCAAACCAATCTAGCACCCATTCTTTGATATTGGTCGTGTTGGTTAAGTCTTTCATAGCTCACTACTACATATATAGCAAGATACCGCCAAACTTGCACTAATGGTCGGTTTCGGTTTCCTTGACAAGCCAATAGGTTCCGTAACGCTTGCCCGTTCGGGGGTCCTTGTCGGTCCTGCATTCAATATGCAGACCCAACTTCTTCAAGTTGAAAATTTGGGCACTCAAACGGAAGCAGCCGAACATTTCCAGGGCATCAAGCGGTGTAATCGTGTGCCCGCCCTCAAGCCATTCCTTGATAGAGAGCATTTGCGACTTCTGCGACGACTTGTCAATCTGCCAGGACGGTTGAACGCCACTTTGGTCTGCCGTGGGCTTGACCTGCAAATTGAGCAGCAGGGCATCGGGTGTAATCGGGGTCCAATCCTTAACTACAAGGTCGGACTTGCCCTTGAACTTGATATAGATTTTCTTCGGGAGTTTACCCTCGTAGGCTTCTATGAGTTCCTGCGGAACGATAAACGGTTCTGTCATTGTGCTATCCTCGGTTTAGGGTTATTACGACATAGGTGCAAACAGAGTAGTCGCTTTGCCGTCCGTCCACACGGTCGGGTGTGTCAAGAACTTCGTAGCCTTGAACACTACGGGTGAATTGTCGTCAAAGCGTTCCATAAGTTTAAGAAGTGCCAAAGCGTCCATTTTGACACCCGTGTAGTTGTCAAATGCGTAGTCCGACGGGACCGCCTGCACACCCAGGTATTCCGTGCCATACGTGAGCATTACAGGGCAGAACCCCTTTGTCGTATGCTTCACGATTACGGACAAGCGTTTCAGTTCGTCACGGAGCGACTTTACGTTCACTTTAAGGACCGTGGTGAACTTGTCCTGGGTATCAACGATATGGTGGAAATCGGGGTAGGTCCCGCCAACGAACGCACCATACACAGAGAACTGCTTACCCTCAAAACTGTAATGCCCTACGTGCAACATAAGGTTACAGTCAGTGCCTAGCAGGGACATAGCCTTGAACGCCTTGCACGGAATGGCACGACGGAATGTAGGTTCCTGGACTAGACTTGTGTAAATGAGTGCGTGGCGGTCCGTCGCAGCGAACCCGTGATTTACGTCGCTGCTTTCAAACAGAATGCTGTTCAATGCCGTGTATTGGGTGTCTTCAATGCACAGGGGCGAAATGTATTTGTGGATATACTTAATGTCATATTCCGTCATAGTTACCCACCCCTCGTCCGTATCAATGGGGATAACTAGCGTCGGGCAGTCCTTACCAGGAACGCCCGCAATCTTACCGCAGGTCAAGCAGTTGTCCTTGAACACCAGGGCTGTGCCCTCACGTTCCACCAGGAACACACCGCTGCTGCGGGGAGCCTTTGCGAGCATATTTTCCAAAGTCGGGTATTCAACAGCCAGGTCAATTTCCCCACTTCCACGAAGCCCTTTCAACGAAAGGTCAGCGTAGCATTCCGTATCGGTCACACGGATAAAGCCGTCCCCGTCCTTATAGTAGATACGGACAAACTTTAAAATTTGGACGGTTGTCCTCTTCGGGACAATGCAGTTCACGGCAGAAATGAACCGTGCGAGCAGGTCACGGGAAATGCTAAACGACGCTTCGGCTGTCTTTGATTTCAATGCAAGATTAAAAGCCATACTATAACCCGTAGGAAAGTTTTACTTGTTGCAGTTTATTCTTAAATTCGTCGGTGGTCCAATCGTGCTTACCGCAGAAGTCCTCGCCCCGTCCCCAGGCAACGCACTTGTCGTCCCACAGGTGAGCAACAAAGTAGCCCACTCCCGACGTAAAGACACGTAAGCACGGGTGCTTCTTTTTCGCTGCACCCTTGATAGTGCAATCGGGGAATACTTCCTTGCAGATAGAAACAAACTCTTTGGCTTCCATAATCACCCCTGGGTTAAATCATATCCAATTCTTTCATAACGCTGCGGGCTTCGTCGGGCGTAAGGTCGCCAGGGTCACGGGGGTTCCCTTTAGCGTCAAGCCCAAATTCAGCAGCACACACTTCAACGGAGCAGCCACAGGCTGAAATATCCCTGGCGTATTCACGGGCGTGTTCCTGGGCTTCGGGTTCGGGGTCAAACAGGAACACCACTTCTTTCCACATAGAAATCAAGTTCACCTGTTCACGGGTAAGGGAAGTCCCGAACGTTGCGACGGAGCCTGGACCCATACGCCATTGGTCAAACACGCCTTCCACGACCACGATACGGTCCTTGTTTCGGGCAAGTTCGGCACCATACAGCAGGTGCTTATGGTGGACCACGGCTTTATCCACGGGGCAGCACTTGTAGCGTAAATCCTGCATTCCCGTATAGTCACGCCCCTGGAACGTGCAAAGGTTCCCCCAAACGTCGTAAACGGGGATTATGACACGGAAACGAAAGTCAATCCCTTGCCAATATCCAATATCGGTAGTCCCCAGGATTCCGTGATAGAACTCCAATTCTTCGGGGTCAAACTTTCGGACTTCGCTCAAATAGCGACGGTGGCATTCCTTTAACGGCTCGCCTGGAAGCGTGATACTCTTTACGTTAGACTTGTGCGTTTGTTCCGCTTGCAGAAACGGATTGATACCCTTTGAATACTTCTGTATAAGCTGCCGTGCCGTGTCCATAGGGATATGGGCAGCAAGCGACACAGCCTTTACAGGGTGCCCGCCTTTGCAACGCCAACATTGGTAATCCCCTTTAGCTATACCAAAAGAACCGTGGTTACTATGGTCCGAACAAAAGGGGCACTGTATGTTAATCCTACCAGGTGAGCAGTTTTTACCTTCATCCCAATACGGCACATTAAGGTCAGTGAATAAACTTTTCCAATCAATCATTGTGCTTTCCTTTGTTGAGCAAGCAACGACCTAAATGGCTTCCAACTTAATTCACCCCCATTAGCTTTATATTGCTTATAGGCTTCTAAATCCCTGTGAATACTTGCGGTTGCTTTTTTAGTCATAGCTTTACGGTATTCTGTATTAGTCCCCCACAGACGCTTAATAACTTCTGCGTGTTCCTCACGCTTTTCAGCAGTCCATATCCGTTCTTGTGCATTATGCAGCTTACTATGGAACTCTTTTGTAGCCCGTATAGCTGCACAGGCTTCTTTAACGTGCAGGGTATGTTCGGGCGATTGCTTTACGCCTGTCTTTGCTTCGCTAATGTGCTGTCGGTGTTCTACCGTAAATTCGGGGACGTGCCCTTTCCCCCATAAGGTTTGTTTATACTTATCGGATAAATCCCTTGTAGAGTGCGTTCGGTTATGCTCCCGCCCGTTCATAAATACCAACTCACACGCAGGTCTGTTATAGAGTAACCCTAATTCCATAAGGTCCTTACGGGATAAACCCATATCTTCAAACCTATGGTGAATATGGTATTTTTCTAAAGATTCCGTCGCTTCTTTAAACCCTTGAATAGTATCAATAGGCTCACAACAGTAAGCTACCGCTTGCTTCTTGCTAAACATAAAAAGCCACCTCCAATTTGTTGGGGTTATTTACGCCCCGACGATGCATCAAATCGGAGGGGCTGTTTTTAATATAGCAACATTGCAACATTCTAGCAATTACCGAAGTTTAAACGTCAACCTTAATGCTGTCAAGATACTGCTGAATGATAGCGTGAACACGCTGACGGGATATGCCCTCGTTAATGGCAATCTGCGAATAAGACATACCCTTTTCGTGCATTTCGTAGAACTTCTTTCCACGCAGGTCACGGTCTTCGGTAATCTTGCCCTTTACAGGACGGAAGCCCTGGTGCAAATGGGCACGGGCAAAATAGGCACATTGGGCATAAGTTTTGCCCTTCGGGATTTTGTTGTTCTTGACGGCTTCAATCTGTGTAGCCGTCCAATTCTTGTATGGAGTCAACATATAGCACCTCTCATTTATAAAACAATTCTTGTATCATTGTTACAGCATATAGAGCGAATATGGATATTGCTATCATCGTGACGAGAATACACACGACGACAAAAGATATGGTCCCTAACGCTCTTAATCCACGCCAAAACATCTGTCAATACCTATATAGCAACAAAGCTGCTATTCTTCGTCTTCCCGCAGCAATTCCAGGTGAGTAGTCGTCGTGGGCGGTTGCATAGCCATAAACGCTTCTGCCTTTGATTCCGTCGTGAAAAGACGATACTTTGGCTTGTATGCGGGGTTAGTAGATTCACAGACTACCAAAAACTTAATCATTGCAATTCCCTCCCACAAATGGGACAGAACAAGATACTATCGCTAGAAATCTGCAAGTCTTCGTTGAGTGGTGACGCTTTAAGGACATAGCCCTTTTCACTGTCACGGACAACCTGGAACGTGCTGTCGTCCCCGAAGTCTTCGCCCCCGATACCCACTTCAAGCAGACCGCAGTTGCAGTGCGGGCACTTGTTGGGTATCATAGCCTTTGCCTTTTCGGTCAGCTTCAATCCCAGGGGGTTCTTACCAATGTCAGCCCTGGCACGGTAGTTACGCTCAAGCTGCATAGCGTCGTTGGCTAGGTCGTAAAGGTGAGAATGGATTACCTGGAAGTCAAGGTAGCAGGAATGGACCACATCAAGTTTTTCCTTGTATTCGGGGTGTTCCTTAATAAGTTCTTCCAGGAACTTGCCACAGTCCAATTCGTTCGCCTTACGGACAAGGGGCTTCAAACTCTTTGCGTAGTCGTGGAAATCCTTGAAGTTCATTCCTCCTCCACTTCTGCGAACAGGACGGAGTTGAACGGGGTCTTCGTGCCCTTAATCCAAACAAGCGTGTAGCTGTTATAGACTTCAATATCGGTCAATTCGTAGATTTCGCCCACGGTGAGTTCGCCCTTGTCGTCGCCCCACCACCCCGAATTTTTGTCGTTTCGTATGCACTTGATTTTACGGGGTTCGTGGTTATCAATGTCAAGTTCACCGAACATAAGGGAACGCCTGGATTCCTTGCTTTCGGGATTATCCTTGTGGCTTCCGAAAGACGGGGGGACATTGATAGCCAGGTGCGTAATCCTTACAAGGTATAATTCGTTGTCGTTTCCTTTTTCAAACTCACCGCAAAGCGTCACGTCGGACGTAAAGCCGTTCAATACAAGCGTCTTCAAAGTCTGCCCGCAGAGGTAGCGGTGCGAATCCACATTCACCACCGCCACAAGCCCGTGTTCCTTGTCGGGACGGATAGTCGCAACGCTACCAACCTTGTAAACCAAGTTGGCTGCTGTAGCCGACGGCTTTTCGTTTGTCGGGAGCAGTGAAGCGGGACGCATATTTTCGGGCAACTCCAAAAAGTCCGCAATAACCCGTTCCGAAACACGATACTTGCGACCGTCGTTCGTGAAATTCACGGGGATTTCCACGACGGTAATGTTTCTAGGCTTCTGCGAACTAAACGGGTCCGCAGGGTCGCCACTGTCGGTCTTTTCCAGGAAGCCTTGAACTTCCTTAAAGTCCGTGTGGGAGTTTATAAGGTAATTCAAGCAGGTTGTAAATTCCTTTGCAGCCTTGACCCAATCTTCGTTTTCAAGGGCTTCACCGTTCGCATACTTGTCAGCGTTCATTTTAATGGTGTCAGCCACGTAGTAAAGTTTGTTCTTGATTTCTTCTCTTGTCATAGGATTAACCCCCGAAAACAGTTTCAATGTAACCGTCCAGGGCGAAAGCACCCAGGAGGACAAGGGCACCTGCGATGCCCTGTGCCCAATAGACGACCTTTGCAACCCTAGCCTTGTGGCGGTTGTAAGCGGTCCAGGAAGAATATCCGTTAGGAATGTATTCGTTGAAATGGAAATTGTTAGCCATTGTGGTTGTCCTCCAGGTTAAATCTTTTCGTGTTCAATGCGGTAGATTTCGGCTTCCACCTTTTCCATATAGGTGTCCGTGACTTCGCCAACGGTTACGTCCTTAATGCCCGCAAACGCAGCTTCAAGAGCAGTCTTGCATAAGGCTGCAACTTCGGCAGACTTGAAAGCGTAGGTTGCGTGATACCTGCTGCAAAAACCGCCATTGTAGCAGAACTTTGCGTCAGCGAACTTCTTTGCGATACGCCCCACTTTGGAAGCGTAATTGATAATGTAGGTGACGCTAACCGTAAACGGGTAGGTCTGCAATGTTTGGTAGTCGGCAGTAATCATTTTGGAAGCCTCGGTTAAAGTGGTTGTCTTTCCTTTACACCCTAAATATAACAAAATACCTGTGTGGTGTCAACAGGTATTGTTAAAAATGATATGTTAAATTTAGTTTACACTACTTCAAAATCACGGGGCTTGTTCCGTATCGGGAAGTCGTGTTCACGGATTAGGTCCACGTAGGTCTGCAAGGACTCACGGTAGTCCTGGTGTTGGTCGGAGTCGCCACCTACTTTACCGTTGAGCAGAGTTTCATTAGTCATAGCTACGCACAAATGCAGGTGTTCGCATTCAAGACCGAGGAATTGGTCTTCGCTGCCCCACTTGTTGAAGCGTGGCTCAAACAGGAACCCGTGGTTGTATGCCATTACGTCCTGTATCGCACCCACACGCATACAGAACCCGCAGGAATAGAACGGGTTGCACAACGTCCCTGTGTCCACGACCGTGGCACCGCTCAAAGGGACGAAAATCTTTTGGTGCCGTGCGTCGTGTTCGCAGGAATACAGCATACAATCAATGCTGTATGTCCGCATAAGGTTTAGGACCTTTTCGGGGTTGTATTCCGTCGGGTAGCGGTCCCCGTCAAAGAACTCAACGTAGTCGTTGTAATCGGGCGAAAATTCCCGTAGAATAAACTGCAAGCCCGTGTTACGGTTCATTCCCCTATGACCTGCCGACGGCATAAGGACATAGCGACAGCCCAGGGCTTCGCATTCCTTAATGTCTTCGGCAGTCGGAGCGTCAAACACGAACACGGTATGGTCGTCGTGCGGGAACTTTCGGATATTTTCCGTTTGGTTATGGGATAGAATTACACGATAGAGCATAGGCTAATACTTCATAACGTAAATAGACCCATTCAACTTCACGAACAGCATTTCGCCCCTGGCGATTTCAGCCAAAGCGTTACCGCCATTGGACGGGGAAGCGTTGTCATACGTGAAGGCTTGTTTTACGAGGTTCATATACACGTCGGACGTATTACCCGATATGCCCTTACCTGTGCTTCCCCAATAGTTCGGGGGCACAAAGGACGTGTCTTTACAGAAATATACTGTAGTTGTAGGCAAATGACTACCGTCCTTGTCCTGCGAGAACAAGTTAGCCTGTGCGGTAGAACCCGTCGGGTTCGCCACAGTCCCAAACGGCAACAGCATATGGTGAACCCTTACCGTGTAGATAACACCGTCAACAAGTTCGTCGTAGTCAATATATAAACTATTACTCGGAGTCCACCATCGGCAGTTTTGGTCGGTCTTAATAGTTTCCCATTTTACGGTATTGTCGGTAGGTGCAAAGATAGCTCCCCACGTATAGTAATCTAGTTCCGTAGCACCCTTAAATTTGAACGAAGCCGTCTTACTATTGTAATAGAATGAAATAGACCCCTGGTAATCGGGACAATCCTCCTTGACGGTTATAAAGGACGCACCGTTGCGGATAACACAAATCCTTGCCCAATCCCAATTAGTTGCGGGGTCGGTCCCACTACTTTTCATAGAATAGGCATAGCGGGTATTCACGCTATCGTCAAACAACAGCGGGATTGCCGTAATGTCAAAATTGGACAATACAACTTTTTCCGAACCTCCACCGCCACCACCTGCGGAGGCAGTCTTCCAGGTAACGGAACCGTTCTTATGAATAGTGACGACTTTGCCTTCGTCCAAATTAGAGAAGCGAATTTCGTCGGAGTCGTAGCCACACGCTTGATAACGGGAAGACGCATAGGCGTGAGCCACAATAAGGACAACTTCGCAGCCCCATTCCATTGTAGCCATAATTTGCTGATACAGACCAGGCTTACTCGTTGTCGGGGTCAAGTTACCGCCAGGGCTTTGAGAAACAATACCATAATTGGCTACAATACCACCGCCCTGCATCCAATTAGCATAAACGACAAACGGAACGTAACCGTCCCAATAACCGCCAGGGTTGGCAGTGAAACGGCTACCCGATAGACAATCCTGTGCTATGACTTGACCGCCTTGCCTACCCTCAAAATCGGTAGTGGCTCCCGAAACTGTTTTGTAAGCACCGACCTTAACCACACCATTGTTAGAAATGCCATTCGTATGAATTAACGGTGCAAGGGGCGTGGACCAAAAGTTGAAGCCCCCAGGTAAAGAAGACGCAGCGTAAGGATATGCAGAATAAATGTTAATCATATCCTTTGTGACAGCCATATTCCAACTGCCATTCAACTTGAAGTCGCTGCAATCTATGAACGTGCTGTCATTCAAAAAACGGCTATCCAGGATTAGTCTTACGTCCGAGGGAAGTTTACCGCTTATGAAAATGTTAAGGGGCGGTTTTACCTGTGGACCACGCCACGGGGCAGATGCACCGTCCAATTCACGGATAATTAGTTCCCCCAGGTCCACATTACGATAGCCCGAACTATCCCTTGACGGGGATATAGCTTCAATAACGTTGTCAATCTTTTCCTGCGTGATTACGAAATCATAATGGATAGCTTCTGCCAACTGATTAGCGTTTACAGGCTTAAAAATATCGTTTGGGCGATAATCGGTGTGGATTTCGTTATTCGGGTTATTCAGCATATCGGAAACCTCTTTTCCTTAAAAATAACTTTTTATTCCCTACAACGCTTCGGTCGCAGCGATAATTTTAGCTCTAAAATCATACACGGAGTTCACGAACTTTTCAATCTTGTCGGCATAGTCCTTGAAGATTTCAAATCGGAACGGGGAATACTGCCCGTTGTTTTCGGGCAACTGCCCAATGAACTGCGGGGTGGAAATATGGAACTCCGACAAGTCGTCCTGCAAGTTCTTCAAGCGTTCACCGTTATCACCGCAAAGCCCCGCCAAATTATAAGCTAAAAGATACAATTCGTGGATAATATCCATAAGCGACCACTTTTCGGGGTCCACGTATTTAGCACACTTCGGAATAGGATTACGCATAGTGATATAGTGGTATTCGTCACCGCTAGGGCTTACAGCGTCCACAGACAGGAACGAACCCAGGCTAGGACTGCCCGACAACTTTGACACCGATATGCTTTCGCACGGGAACACATAGAACGTATAAGAGTCGTTTGACCCGTAGGACTTCGTTGTGCTTTCCAACGCTTCGTGAACAATCGCCATTTGCATAGAGCGGGTCTGCGACACGTAGCTAGAATGGTAAAACAGGATATGCCCAGGGTTGGCGATTTCGTAATACAGGCTTGAACCCGATTTGACCTTTGCGTATTTTGCGACAAATTCAAGGTAGGGCATTTCCTTGTAATGCCAGGACTGCATAGAAAGTAAATCGCCATAGACACCGAAGCACGGGAACTTCGTTTCTCGCCCGTGGTCTATTGAATAGCCGATAATGTCAGCAAGTTCTTCGTTGACGCTAGTTGCCGATTCATTGAACGAACGGTAATAGGTCACGAACGTAGTAGGTGCCTGGGCTTCTTCGGCAGACGCAGGAACCTTGCCGTCGGGGAAGAAGATATTGCCCAGGTAAACAGATTCGTTCTTTACTAGAACTTTCGCAAGGTTTAGCTGTGCGGACTTGTGCTTGTAAAGGGATTCGGAAACGGGACCCAATGCTTTCGGCTGTGCCGTGGCTGCGTCAAGGGCTGCGTATTGCTCCATAAGGATAGCGTCGTCGTTTACGTTGTCGCCACCCTGGTAGCCGACGGTCATAGGCTCACGGGTATCGTTCCCCTGGTCGTCCTTTGCAGGCGTGTCTTTTACAGGAGTAGCCACATTCAGCCCTGCCGTGACATTTGTCATATTCGCAATAATGTAACCCGCCACGCAGTTGAACTCTATGCTACGGTTTCGGACTTGATAATTCGTAGAATCATTAGACGGGAACATAACGAACCCGATGCCGTCCGTAGGATATGCCACGTTCACGCTGTCACCCTCGGCAACGGTCTGCCCGCCCGAAGACGTTTGTATGACCTGCCCGCTCTTTTTGTTCACCTTGTAAGCGACAAACGGGACACCCAAATTACGGTTCCAATCGTCGTTTACACCGCTTACAGGGTTAAACGACGGAGCAGCCATATACACTTCGTCGTCGTTCAAGCTGCCGTCCTTACCGCTGATTACGTGGGCAGCTTCATTGAACGCAGACATAATAGCGTCATACATTTTTTCATACGCATTTTCTGTGGGTTCAAGGACGTTGTTGTTTTCAAACTCAACGACCATTTGTCGCCATATCGCAGTCATTTGATTTTCCACTATGTCAGCGAACCCGCTGTCAAGCCTCCACCTGTCGTAGTTCTTACCGCTAGGGTGGACATTGTTTACGTCCATTTGCAACAGCCAAAACTGCGTAATCGTGGACGGTTCAACACCGTAAGCCTGGAAGCCTTCCAGGATATAGTTGAGCAGCATATTGTAGGCGGTTTCGTAACGCTGCTGCCATTGGTCCATAAGTGCCACGAACGTTTCCGTGAAAATCGGGGCAAAGATTTCGGACACGCTAGGCTTGTCACTGTCACCGTCCGAAACTTCAACGTTCGTGCCGTTAAGCGACATTTTGTCAGTATCTAACTGTGCGAACGTGTGACCCACACGCAACGGCTTTGCAGACCCCTCGCCATACGAACGCCTGGGGTAGAAAGCGTTAATCGCAGGTAGATATTCGTTAGTGTAGGAACTGCCCCAATACTGCAAGGCACGTTCAAGCATATACATTGTATTGGGCAGGTAATACGGGGTGCCGTCAAGATACCAGGTGTCGGGGTTTTGATAGTCAAACTTGCCGATATACGAAGCCTGCCTTACGACCATTTTCGGGTCGGGAACAGGTAACGGGAGCGGTGTAAATCCCCGTCCTGGCGGGTTGTTATTAAGGTCTATTTGGTGGACGGTCCCGTTGCTCTTTGACGGGATTGGCAGCTTATACCAATACGCACAGGTGACGTTCGGAACAATGCTGTCAAGCAGCGGGAGCGGTGTAATCTTGAAATACAGGGCACCCCAATACTGCTGTATCATTCCCAGGTAGGATTCCAGGCACAGCAGCCCGTCGGTCATAGAAATAAGGGCTAGGATTGTCTGCTTAATGGTAGCCTTTACACCCGAAAGCAAATCGCCCGCAAGACTGCCTGTCTGCGTGGCAAGAATGCCCATAGCATCGTAAAGTGCCCAATAGTTAGCTTCGCCCATATAGCGACGCAGGATAGGCGTGTCCTGGACGATTTCCCAGGCTTCCTTTGCGAAATCCAGGGTGAACGTCCCCGTGAAATCTGCACCCAGGTCGTTAATTTTCCCAAGCAGTTCCGCATACATTTCTTCAATCTGCTTCAAGCGGTCCAACCAATCGTTCAACCACTTGTCAATCTGCTTCAACGAAGACTTCTTACCCTTAATGAGCGGACCCATTAGCGTATGAAGCGTGTCATACGCATTACGGGCACCCAGGACGGCTGCGGAAACATACGGGTTGTTGTCCTCGGCTGCAATAGCTACGTTGTCGTCCATTATGCTGTCGGACGGCTTTTCCTTGAACAACGAACCGATTTTGGAAAAAAGGTTCATAGGCTATTTCTTCTTGTTGTCGGGAAGTGCAGGGGCGTTCATATTGACACGGTTCAAGATACCCTTTGCCATAAGGTAGTTAATGTATGCAAGCAAATGCTTGCACGGAGCAGCTACCTGCTTCGGGTTATTGATTTTCTTGTTGACGTGACCCGTTCCAGGATAGGTGGACCCGATTTTTGCAAGCGGGTCCTGGACGTAGTATTGGAACGCAGGACAAGAGCAGAAAATGTAAGACACGGGACTTTGGAAATTGACCTTGCCCGTTTCGTCCTTCTGCAATTCCACTTCCATAGTGTATAAGCCGTTGGACCCCGTGGCTGTCCCTTTAAGCAGGACGTAATGACCGTTATGCTTTGCGGAACTGTGACGGACCTTTGGAGTTACCTTTGGGGAAAACACCTTTGAATAGTTGTCAGCTAGATTTTTTAGCGTAAGCATTTTGCATACCTCGGTAATTTAAGCGGACTGCACCCAACCGCTATCGGTGTAGTAGAAACCGTTCTTTGACACGGTGTAGGGCATTACGGTAGCGTCCTGGGTATGAGCCACGATAGGGGCATCCGTGGACGGCTTACTGTAAAAGAAACTGTCGGCTGCGACGTTCACGGTCCCGCCTTCGGGCATAGGACTAGGCGACGGCACAGGGGTATCTTCTTCAATTTCATTCAAGAGCATAGCGACGTTGCTCTTGAACGTTTCAAAACCCGCTTCGGCACCAGGGGCGTTGCACCACATCGCAGGGCATAGCTTACCCGTGATTTGGTTGTGCATAATGATATTGCTTACCTTGATACCAAATTCGTCGCAAAGCCACGCAGTAAGCTGCACGGCTTTCATATAGGTTTCGTCGTTGAAATACCACCCGTCGTCCATAGGGTCACAGCATTTACGCCCCGTCTTGCAGGAACAGATTTCCACGTTAATGGTGTTAGCGTGACCCGCCACACCTGCGTGGCTCATAGAGAGCGGACCCTTGTAGGTTGAGGGACCCCAACCAGGGACTTCACAGGCGTTCTTTTTACCCACACGGGACCCACAGCTATACGTGCAGAAATGGGTCTTCGGGTTCACCATTTCCCAAATAGCGGATTTACCCACAAGATAGTGAGCGTTTGAGCCACGCTCCGCATACGACTTGTAGGCTGCGAGCATACCCGCAGGACCGTCGCTGTTACTTGAAAAACCCGAAGTGAAATGAATGACAATATAGGCGGGAGCGTTCCTGCCCCACCTTGTAATGTTAGCCCATAGCTTGTGGGCTGACGATATGGACGGTTTACTGACAGCCATACCTTAAATATACATTATTTGTAGAAAGCTAGGTGCTTTCCGTGTCTTTCAAAAAGTCGTCAATCCAACCCTTTTGAGCATTTTCCCACAGGGTCATAGCGAATTGAGAAGCCAGGTCGTTATACAGAATGGATTTAACCATACAGGTCATAGCCCCTGGGGACATATTCCCGATGGCTCCCGCAGTAAGGGCACCCATCAGTTTTTGGGCGACATTTTCAGCCATAAAGTAGCCCACGATTACGGGAACCAGGTTCCCGTCTTCCCTGCGGGTTTCTACAAGTTCATTGAAGCAGTCGGACAGTTCGTGAGTCTTTTCTGCCAGGGACTTGATTACAGGTGTCAACGTGAGTTCTTTCAAAGTCTTGTCATTTAGCAAGGATTCTTTGAGTTGGTCGTAAGCTGCTTTCCAATTTTCTTTAAGTTCTTCGTCAATCATAGAGTAACCGCCTTTGGCTTGTCCTGCCAAAATTTGTCAATTATTCCCAACTTCGCATACCGCTTGATAGCCTGTTCCGCAGACGTAATGTTGCTGTAATGCGTCGGCACGTCCAATAGAAGCTGTTGCAGCGTGTAGTCGGGGTGCTTCTGTGCTTCAAGTTTAAGTGCATCTATGGTTCGGGTGAACGTCGTAGAACGCTTACCAATCTTGCTCCCCGCAGGTGCCTGGTTCTCGCCTATACGCTCAAAGCAGGTCTTCCAATAATCCAGGTCCGCAGGGAACAGGTAAATCCCGCTGTTCGTCCCACCGTAAACGTCCTTTTCAAACGGGTCGTAGCCCCTGGCAAAACGGGCATACTGTCCGTCAACGACAATAAGCCCCAACCCCAATTCTTCCAGGATTACTTTCTTCGGGGAGTAATACCAATCTTTCAAGACACTAACGGGGACAGCGATATAGGAAGCCGTGGCTACGTTACGCCAACGGCTCGCCTGGGCGAACACCTTGTAATTCAGTTCCATCTTCGCTTCAATCGTGAAGACCCGCTCCCCATTCTCATAGACCAAATCGCAGGACACCCCCGAAATACCCACTTCTTCGTGAAGCGTGTAGTTCGGGAACAGGTTTGACTTCTTCAAGATTTCACAAAGTTCAACTTCGCTAAAAGTCTTTTTCAATTTACAACTCCGTTCATTATGCTTAAAGCTGCCAAACGCTTCCTTAAATTCGGCTATGGGCATCATCATTGACATTTGACAACCTTTGCTGTCTTGCCCGCCAACAGTGCGTCAAAGATAGGGAATACGTCGTTTGCACACAGACCGCCCAGGTGCTTCATTTGACTTTTCAAGCAGCGGATAATCGTGTCTTTACCCTCATCGCAGACAAGGTAAATGTTCTTTGCGTAGTATTCCCCGTTCTTAACGCCCACTTCAAAAATGCGGGTGTTCATTTGGGTGCGTTCCAGGAAATCCACCAACCGTGGGAATGAAAGCCCCTGGCACATTCCGCATTCATTCATACATTCCAAAAAGCCTTCAAAGTTCATAGTTTTTACATTCCTTTTCCCATTCTTCTTCGCTGCGTTTAATCCACCCATAGAACTCTTTGTCCCACAGCACTTTCATAGCTAAACGCCAGGGGTGCGTAATGAACGACAAAGTTCTGTAAGCGATATACACCAGGCGGTCTTTCCAAAATTCGGGTTCCCACGACGACAAGGCGTATGTGGAAATATCCCAATCCGTCGGGTCCGACGTTCTGCAATACGGGCAGTAGAACGGACCCTCTTCGTCGCCCAGGACAAATTCGCTAGAACCCGTCCACAGGCACTTTCGGCAACGGACGGGGTAGTAGCTTTTCCAATGGTGCTTTTGGACTAGCTTCATTTCTTGCCCTTGAATTTCTTCGTCTTTGATTCGGTCGGGGCAGCGACGGGAACAGCTTGAAATTCCTTACGCATAAATTCCGTCACACGGGCGTAAGCCTTGTCGTTGCTTTCCTGCGAGAAGCCCCGATATTCGGTTCGGGCGGGATAGACCGTGGTCGTGCCGTCGTCTTCTTCACAGAGGACGATAGCCCAACCAAAAATATGCAAAAATGAGTTCACGAAATGGAACAAGCCCGTTTCACGAAATTCCGACCAACTTTTCTTTTCGTAAGCCATTACTTACCTTCCTTTTGTTCAACATACTGTTTAAGTGCTGCCAGGGCTGCACCGTCACCGTTGTCACGGTCATACAGGCGGGGGTCAAACGATTCTGCGTCCAGGGGCAACTTCACCTTGATTACACGACCCTTGACGTAATCGGCATAGTCGTAGCCGTCAAGCAGTTCGTGTGCTTCTTCCAGGGCGAGCGGTCCTGGCGTGTAATGCAGCAACCCCATTCCAAGCGGGTGTGAGCAGTTGTAGAGGGCACACAGGACCTCGTAGCGGTCAAGCCCCATATCCTTAAAGTTAATAAGTCCCATAGCGGTTTCCTTGCGTTTCTGTTGTTCTTTCATACGATATTCAAAGGGGTAGATAGCCTTGCAGACGACCTCGTTTTCAAAGTTCTTCTGCCAATAGCGTTCCTTGAAAAACCATTTCTTGCGGACGGCACAGCGGGCAGCGGAGCAATACATAGCTTCGTGGGATAGCCACAGGTTGTCTTTCAAGCGGTCGTTGCACCACTTGACGAAATCCTTGTAGGAAATATGCAGGTTGCTGTCAAGCACGGATTTATACATTCTTGTCCTCCACGTTAATAGGCGGTAATTCCATAGACTTTTCGTCCATAAGGCACTTGACCCCGTAATCCCCAAGACGGAGTTCGGCATAGGCGTTCACTTCGGCTTTAGCCCTGGCTACGATTTTAGCCATATCCTCACGGAACCTGTCGTGGGCATACCGAATGCTTGCAGGGGAATTTTCACGGAAGCACCGCATACTATGGAGCAATTCTTTCATTTGCGTTTTACCCATAGGCTTGCCCGATTCAAGTGCCTGCTCAATTTCAGCTTCAAACCGCTTAATTCCGTCACGGAAATCGTTGAATTTCTCGTCAATGTGCTGCCCATATTCGTAGGCGAGGTTTTCCATTTCAACGGGGGACGTGGGTTTACCGTGAATGCGGGTGATGGTGCAGGGCACTCCACTATCTACGTGACCCGCAGTGAGAAATTCTGCCCATTGGATAGGGGTCATTTCCACTTCAACAATAGCAGGGTTCTTTCCGTGGACGTGTCTATCGGTCGGGGTGCCACCCCAATTTGTCACAGATGCTTGACTGATACGAATATACACGGGGGAGTCGGTCTTGATTTCGGAGCCGAACATCGGCATCGGGGCACCGCATTGAAGTCGCCCCCAGGTAATCACGCCCATATAGTCTTTTTCATAGGTCTTGTCGTTCATAGGTGTTCCTCGGTTTAGCGTTCAAACATTTTATTCCAGGCAGGGTGCATTTCATACTTCGCCTTGAACTGCGATTTGGTAAGGTTCGGAACATTCAACCAATAGGTGCAGTTCCGTTCGTGCAAATACTTCGGAATGAAATCATATCCCCCGCTAGGGGAAATGGTCTTCACGTCAAAAAACTTCGTCTTATTGTGACGAACAGCAAGGAAGGGTTCCCCCAAATCGGTGAGAACCACAATTTCCTTATGGGCGGGAGCCGTTTCAATCGGCTCCCAAACTTTCTTACGGGATTTAGACATTAGTCACCCCCATTTGCTTATACAGAACTGCGTAAATCGTCCCTTCAACCGCAGAGTGTTCGCCCAAGATACGTGTAGCGACACACTTCTTACCCGACGTAGTTTCGTAAACAGAAACGTAGTAGAGGCAAGTAATACCTGCTTTACCCTTTTTGGTAGTGAACGACCTGCCGTCAATCGTGAACTCAAAAATTCCGTTGGCATCGTCGCATTTCGTCATAACGATATTCTTGTAGAACCAATCGTTAAATTCGTTCCTATTCATTTTGCTATCCTCGGTTGAAGTGGTTGTCTTCTCTTTACGTCTATAATATAACAAATTACCTGCTCTTTGTAAACAGGTAATTTAAAATTTTTTAAAATTATTTACGCAGGGCTGCGTATTCGTCGGGATAGGCTTTCTGTATCGCTTCTTCGGTAATCGTGTAGGTCTTAATCCCGTCGGCAGCATATACCTCGTTCAAGCGGGTCGCTGCGTCGGGATAAAGTTTCATAAGCACGTCTAGCTTCGTGTTGGGGTCTTCGCCATAGAGAGTAGCCAACCGCATAACGCCACACTTCATTTGCAGGTCGTAAAGTTCTGCACGGGTGAGTTTCTTCGGCTTCTGTTCTTTGGGGACGACCACGGCAGTTTCGTCGTGGGAGCCATCAGCAGCAGCGTCAAGGTGGACGCTTGACACCTGTTCAGCGGTAATAACGGGCTTACCCGTTTCTTCCACGACCTGCTTTGCTTCTTCCACGTTCTCAACCACGGGAAGTTCCTGGGGTTCTGCGGGCTTCACTTCAAGCACGGTATCGTGGTCTTCAAGGAACCTCACGGATTCGGAAGCGTCCACGGTTTCGGGTTCTGCGGGCTTCGCCTTAATTTGCAGGTCAATATGGTCCACGGCATTGGTGGCAACCGCTTGAACGTCCACAGTAAGCGTCCCGTCTTCGGACAGGTCCTTGATTTCCTTGCTGACAACCTGCATTTCGGGGTGAACCAGGGTGGTTACGGTTTCTGCTGTTTCCAGGACGCTTTCCTTGACATCTTCGGGAATGTCTGCGACGCTTACGGGTTCCTTTGGCGGGTAGTTCTCATAAGACGGTGCCAGGGCTTCCAGGCATTCGGCTTCGTTCTTGATTAGCCCGCTAGGTATCGGGTCAAGAACACCCAGGGTTTCGTCCACAATCGGGGCTTCGGGTTCTTCCTGCGGTTCGGCTATCGGCTGTGCAATCGGTGGACCTGGGGGGATAGAGGTCTGCACACAGTCGGGACCCGCCAACAGGCAATCGCAGGTGTCCTGTTCCTTTTGTGACGGCTCCACCGTTTCTGCCTGCTTTTCGCAAACTTCGTCGGAGCCGAGGACATTGTTCAAGGCTTCCATAAGTTCTTCAAACGTAGTGCCCGTGAACGGCTTGTAAAGCACCATAATGTTGGTGAGTTCCAACATACCGTTATCGGCTTTCTTTTCGTCGTAGCAAAGCCCAAAGACAGGGTATTCCCTGTGTTTAATCTTGCTGCCGTCTTCGGCAACCGTGCCCTTAACGTCAGCCTTGTAGTTGGCACGGGCAAAGTAGCGAAGGTCTTTGGATTGTTTCTTCGTAATGAGCATAGTCTTAAACTCCAATGTTGCCGTAAATGTAGAACGGACCCGTGAGTGCTTTCAAGCGGGCGTTCGCTTTTTCATAGTAGGTCTTGTCCGTTTCAAAACCTATAAACTTTCGCTTTTCCATAACCGCTGCGATAGCGGTTGTCCCGCTACCCATACAGTTGTCCAGGATTACTTCGCCTGGATTAGTGAACGTCCGTATAAGGTATCGGAGCAGTTCAACGGGCTTCTGCGTCGGGTGCAGGACCGTGGATTCGTGTTCACGCTGAATAGCGATAATGCTTCGGGGCAGCTTCTTACCGACGGGCACGGTCGCTTCAACACGCTTAACGCTATCGTATGTCCTGCCCTCGTAATCACGCCCGAAGTCCTTTTTGGGCGGGTCGCTCAAATTCAAATGTGCCCCGTAGCAGTTGTTGGTCTGCTTATGAGGACCGCTTCCACGGGAGTGGTTAATCGGACCGTCTTCATACTGCGGGTTGTAGGTCGGCAGGGACTTGTAGAACACGGCAATGTCTTCGTGGCAACGCATAGGCATTCGGTTGGCATTGAGAAAGCCCGTCACCCTGCACTTGTCCCATACCAGGTTGTAACGCCACAGCTTTTCGTTTGAGAGCATAAGTTTGGCGGTAAACATTCCCTGGCAAAACAACAGGATAGCCCCATTATCCTTGATTACACGTTCATACTGTGCCCACAGCGGTTTAAAAGGAATAATCCTATCCCATTGGGCGTTCGGGTTATTCTTATGCAGGACTTCATAGGGCAAGTCACAAATAATAGCGTCAATGCTGCCGTCGGGGATTTCTTTCATACCCTCAAGGCAGTCCATATTGTAAATTCGGTTTAGGTCCATATTACAAATATAGCAGTTTAGCGGTTAATCGTGATACGGGACAGCGAACCACCACTTTACGGGAACTTGCAGGCAACGCCCGATATGCGGGGAAAAGACACTGAATCGCTGCGAGAAAAAATCATAGTAGCCCGTGCAGGGTTCGGAGCAGCCCTCAATGATTACCAGGTAAGACAGGGGCTTCGGGTCCATACTGCTAGGGCGAACGTCCTTAAACTTGTGCCAGGTTCCGAACATAGGCTAATCCTTGTTTACGACCACCACGGGGGTCGCACTAATGAACGACGGGTTACGCCCGTAGCTATACTGCATAAGCAAATTCTTACGGTATTTGTTGACTTTCAAATAGACGTTCAACCAAATATGAAACCATTCAATAGGCGTGTGACGCACGGACATAGTTTTGTCCGTATCGGGGATAGGCATAGCCCCCACGGTAAGAGGTCGCCCCGCCATATTCGGGTTGTTGCTGTATGACTGCGTGAGAGCCATCATAGCGTTGGCATAACGTTCACGCAATTCATACATAGCCATTTTGTGCTTGAAGTCGGATTCGGCTTTGCACCGTTCAAAGCGGTCCACCTGGTCTTTAAGGACCGATGCCTGGTCTAGCAGCTTCCCTGCAAGTTCCAGGTGCGTGTCCAGGACTTGAATAAATTCTTTCGGTATAGGCATAGTTACCCCATTTAAGCGTCTTCTTCATTGATAATCGTAATGGATTCAATACGTTCAACGTCACGCTGTTGGAAAATCTTTTCAAAGAGTTTAGCCCTGTTTTCAGCCATACATTCCACCGTGTAGGCTTCACGCTTCACGCTTGCAGGGCGGTTCTGCGTGGCTGCTAACTTGTGGCAATCAATGAGGACATAAGTATAGTATTTCATAGCTGCTCCCTGTTATTTGATTAAAAGCACGTTATAAGCGTCCAAGCCCGAAGTAGTTTGATACGGGACACGCATACGGAAATCCCCACGAATCCCGCTAGTGTAGTCGTCGTCGGGGTTAAATTGAATAAGGCAGTAACCCCCGTCGCACGGGTCCACGGTCCCCGTCAAGAACCGCATATCCCGCCCGTAGTTTTTGTTTATGCCCCACGCACTGTCTTCAACAAAGCAGTATTCGTGGTAGCCCCCTACACGGTCCAGGAACGCTTTGGTGTTCTGTAAATAACTGTCACGGATATTGTCGGTAGGGTTGGAATTAGCCTTACCCTGCGTGGCACCCATATAGCGGGCAGCGTCAATGAAATCGTCAATGGTCGGCAAACGCCAACCGTTCGGCAGTTCACTCAAAATGCGTTTAATAGCCGTGGTCGTGTAGTAGTAAACCCTGTCGGCAAAGTCCACGGCATAAACGCCCCGACCAAAGTCGTCAATGCTCAAACGTTTTGCAGTCCAGGTCTTGCCGTTAATCGCCACGGTTTCGGGGTTGAAATCCTTTACAGGCGTGACGGGGTGACTATAAAGGGTATTGGCATACCCGATAAAGTCGGACATACCCATATTACTTACGAGGTTACAGTCTAATGCCATAGAGCCACCGCCTAGTCAAAGAAACCAACTTCTGCCATAGCGTCCGTGACCAACTTCACCTGGTAGGCGTAGTTGTAGCCGTCCAGGTTCACGGTCTTGTGACGGTTGCCCTGGGCGATATGGACCAGGAGGCACGGGCTTTTCGTGAAGTAGAAGTTCCAATGGTCAATAGCACCGTTCGGACGCTGTTCAACCCAATGTTCGGGCTTCCAACCCATAGTGTGCATAAGGTCTGCGACGAACACGACAATGGGCAGGTTCGGGTCCAGGAAGTTTTGGGTGATGCCGTTGGCGATTTCTGCGATTTCCTTGTTCATAGTCATTGTGCTATCCTCGGTTAGATATGGTTTTCCTTGACGAAAGTGCTGCTAGAGTAAATGGACGAAGCGATTGTGTTCACTGCGGTCAAGAGCGTGTCCTTGTCGTCAAGCTGTGCAGGAACCTTGAAATCCAGGATAGCCGTTCCGTTGACGGGACAATCGCTCAAATCCACGGGAACACCGTTAGCCCTAAAGGAATGTGCAGTGAAACTCCAAACGCCTGCAAAAATGTCATAGCTTGCGTCAATGTAGAAAGCTGCGTTACGCTTCGTCGCCTTTGCGAACCACTGCTTGACCTGCTTTCCGTTACGGGTATATTTGAGAATTGTTTCTACTGCCATTGGGCTATCCTCGGTTATTGGTTGTCTTTCTGCGTATAATATAACAAAATACCTGCCGTTCGTCAACAGGTATTGTTAAAATAATATGTTATATTTTTATTACATACAGCAAATGTCTTGCCGTGTGAGCGGGCGACCGCAGACGGGGCAGGCTACGCCCTCAAGGTCGCTGTATGCGTCGTCCAGGTAGTCGTTGCAATCCGAAATATCCTCTACGGCACCCCTGTAATTATGGATTGAGCGGGATAGTGCCGAAAGTTCCCTGTCGGACCACTTGCACGGCTTCGGGGCTTTCAGCTTCGCAATTTTCCCCAGGGCGGTATCGGCAACGTCCAGGGTTTCAGTGACTTCTTCGTAGTTACGGATAGACTGCACTAGCGGACGCAGGCGACCTTCCCATTTGCACGGCTTCGGTTCCTGCAAGTCTTCCAGGGCGTTCAAAGCGGACCTGCACCGACGATAGCGGGTCACGACGGAGCCATACTGCGTGATAGAATCCGAAAGGGCTACAAGTTCCTTTTCCGTATGCTTCGGGGGCTTCGGGAACACCAGGGCACCCAACTTTTCAAGGGCGGGCGTTACACGGGCGAGAACACGGCAGGTCCCGACGTAGTTGTTGCAGACTTCAAGTTCCTTTTCCAATCCCTTGATTACTGCGGACTTGTCCCCGTTCTCAAGCCATTCGGGGATTTCGGGGTAGTTCTTGATAGCCTTGTAATCGTCAATCGTGCGTTTGAGTGCTTCCAACTTGCGGGTGAGTTCGTCAATCTTCGGCTGCGTAGCCTTTGCCTTTTCGTAAAGGTCTTCGGCTTTTTCCACCCAACTGAATGACCCCACGGACTTTTCAAGACCCTCAACCGTTTCCTGTGCGGTGTTCACCAGGTCCGACGTGTCGGAAACCTTACGCTTTGCAAGCGTAAGAATATCGTCAACGCATTCAAGCCCCGCAAGTTCGTTCAAGTATTTGGACGCTTCGCCTGGTGTAGCTGCGAGCAGGAACGGTGCGTCAAACTGCTTCTGCACGGAAGCGTCTGCCAGGTTGAACAGCTTCGTGACGGCTTCGGGCACGTCGGTTCGGAGTGCTTCGTAAACCGTGTCGTCCACAATGTAGCCGTTAAAGGTGTTGGACCGCTTGCGTTCTACTACGTGACCGTCCACCACTATCGTCACGGACGTATATTCGTCGTCCTTGAACTTAATAGTGCTGCTTTCCTTTGTCGTCGGTTTCTTGCTAGGCTTCGTCTGCTTCTGTGCCCAATACGATACGAAGTCGTGCGGGGCTTCGTTGAAAAGGACCCAATAGAACGCACGTAGCACGGCTGTCTTGCCGTGGTTGGAACCACCCTGCAAAACGGTGGAACGCCCCAGGTCCAATTCAAGGTCCTTGTGGCATTGGAAATTGTGCAATTTAATCTTTGTTATCATAATAGTATATAGTCGTGTAGCGTTATTATTGCTGCGAACCCAACTGCATAAATTCGTGAAGTTTGCGTTGGCAGTCTTCGCACAGGTTATAGTTCACGTATGAATGTGCGTATTCTTCGTGGCAGTTGGACCAATCCGTATTCGCCACGACCTTTACAGAACCGCCCATATCCAGGGTGTTGTTGTATCGGGCGGGCTTGCTGTGACAGCGGGAGCATTCACCGTTCATAAAGACCCCTATTGGTTGCTAATGCAAAGGAACAGCATTCCTGCTGCCCCTAGAATGAACGCTAGTCCATACTGCAAGATTTTGAAAATCACTTAATGAGTTCCTTCGGCAAAAGGCGTTCCCTGGTTTCGGGGTAGCGACAAATCAAGTAGCCACGGAGCATAGCGTAATAGACCTTGTAAAGACCCTGTGCAGGACCGTAAATGTGCGTATCAATTTGGAAGAACGCACTCAAGAACGGCAGCAGCGGATTGTCTGCGTAACGCTTGACGGGTAAATCCTTCGTGTATTCGTCCATACACGGGAACATCACCAACGGACGTTCCGTTATAGCGACAACGCAAATGGGGGTTTTCTTATAGGCGTAGGTAAACTTCGTTACGCTTTTCAGCTTCTCAACGTTTTCAGTCAAGCCCAAACTCTTTGTAAGGCTGCGGGCGAAGTCTGCCAAGAAATTGAACTGTTCCTCGGAGCAGTCCATAAGGCTTTCAAGAATGCCCTGGGGCTTTTTATTACGCAAGCGTTCAAGCAGGCACTTGCCCAACTTCGTGACCTTGTAACCCCACGGGTCCGTTTCTTTCTTTGCGGGCTGTGCCTTGTCTTCAATATCCTTGCGACGCTTTACGCTCTTTTCAAGAGTCTTGCGACGTTCTGCAATCCTTTCAAAGACAGCCTTGTATTTAGGCTTTTCGTCTTTTACGGGTTTCTGTTTTTTGGTAGCCATTTCGTTTCCTCGGTTTTTGTGAAAAGTTGTATGAATAAGTTTGTCCGTTGTCGGACAAGCAGCCTGCCGTAACGTCCAGGCATTGAAAGGTCCGTGAAACTTCGTCGTCCACCTGGGGTTCTACAAGTTTACGGAGTTCCGTTTCGGACAAGGTGCTGCTGTTCGCAGACACCTTAACCGTCACGGTGTAAGTCTTTTCAAAGACCAATTTAGCCATTAAGCCATTCCTCTTCGGGGATAACCTTGATACGCTTTGTAACTTCGGATATAAACACGTCGTCACCTAGATTTTGGCTCTTAACAAAGGTGGCGTGTTCCACAGCGGATTTCTTTGTCCCGAACGTTGCGGTATAGTTTTCGTGTGAAACCTTGTCATACCAGGTTACGTTATATTCAATAACTGCGTTTTCCATTTTTGTTTTCCTTTTCTTAAAGTGGCAAGGATAAAATAACAAAAATGTTTTTAGAACGAATACTCTTTGTCTGCGTCAATATCGGTTCCCGCCACGTCGCCAACCATAAGGACTTGAACGCCTATCTTGTCCACAAGCGTAGCGATTACCTGCCCAAGTTCCTTACGGGGCTTGACTTCTTCACCGTCACGCAAATGCCCGAACGGTTCGTCAAGCAGCAAGAACGGTCGCTTGCCTGCAAGACGCAAGCAGCCGACACGCAGGGCGAAGCTAACGGAGTCAACTAGACCGCCACCCGAAGAATCCAACGGGTCCAACTTCGCACCGCCCTTACAAATACGGAACTCCGTGTCAACCTTGCCACGCTTCGGGACAAAGTTCACGGCAAATTCATAACCAGGGAAAAGCAGGTCCAGGCAATTCTGCACGGACCTTTGAACAGCGTCTTTAAGTTGGTCCTGCGTCTTTGACGCAACGTCCTGCAAGAGAGCCAGGGCTTTCTTTTGGTTGCTGCAATCAGCCTGCAAGCCTTCCAACTTCTTTCGGTTGTCTGCAAGCGACTTTTCGGCAAGGTCAAGTTGGGCACGACCCGACACGACTTTCTTGTGAAAATCTTCCAGGGTCAGCGACATTACACACCCGCTTCGGTAAGAAGTTTGTCGGCAGCTTCAAGGTATTCTTCCTGGGCTGCACGGTTGTCTTCAAGTTCCTGCTCAATCTTTTCCTGCAACGCTTCGGCTTCTGCAAGGGAAGAAACGTTGTAGTCACGCTGCCAGGTTTCTTCAATAGCCTTTTTCTTGCCCTCGGCTTCGGAGCGTTGATTTTTGAGTTTGTCAATACGGGCTTTGACGTTTTCAATATCTACTGTTGCCATTTTTCGGTTTTCCTTTTTGGTTCTAATTGTTATATAGTCCGTGGGCTACTTTTTTTCTTCGGGGACATAGGAATCAATAATGTCCTGTGTAGCCTTGCGAACTTCCTTGTCCTTTTCTTTCAAAATCGCAGCCTGCACGTTTGCGATAAAGTCAAGGTGCGGGACTTCAAAATCCTGCAAGCCTTCCAGGTAGGTTTCAAGTTCCTGGCGGGATTCACGCTTCGGGTCGGGGTGGACCTTTCCGAACTTTTTGAGCGGGACTTCCTTTACGGACAAATCGGACGTGTCAAGAATGTAGCAGCGGGGCTTGTAGTCTTCCATATCCGAAGCCTGGATATTCAAGCAGCCACAGGTCACGACGGACGCATTCTTGAAATTCTTGATATAGCCGTGGTGATAGTCACCCGTAAGAATAAGCTGTGCGTTGGAACGCTCCAACAGTTCCTCGGCAATCACGCCAATGTCCGTGATAGGCTTGCCGTCCTTGTTATGCGGGCGAGCGTCGTTGTCGGGGAAGACAAGTTCGTGGACACACCAAATATCGCAATCGGGTATCTTTTCGGGTTCGGTCCCGAAAGGATATGCCTGGATTTCGGTCTTGATACTTTCGCCCTTAACGGTGTCAACACAGGACGTGGAACGCAATTCCGTGACGTTGCTCAAAGAGAAAATCCCACCGATTGTGGACTTGCTGACATTCTCATATTGGTGGTGCAGTTCGTCGTGGTTCCCGATTAGGACACGCACGGGCGTGTTGCCAAAGCCCTGCAACAGACGCAAAGCCTGGTTCGTCGCTTCGGTTGAAGTGCGGGCACGGTGGAACAGGTCGCCCAAAATCCACACTTCGTCGCAGTGTTCCTGTTCAACGATAGGGTAAAGCTGCTCAACAGACTGTCGCTGTTCTTCAAGCCAATTATCGGGGTCAACACGGCACGACGGGGCATCGCCACGCAAGTGCCAATCAGCCGTTAGTAAACACTTCATTAACGCAATTCCTTCTTGTAGAAATCGTCTTCGCTGTCCATAACGTCCACAGGCGAAACGCAGTAACCGCTACCCCTGGGAATGTTGCCGTCCGTGACCTGCTCGGATTTTTCCTTTTCAGCCTTGAACGCTTCTGCCAACTTTTTAGTGGAGCAGAACCATTCTTTCTTAAAAAGGTCGTTACCGCTGCGGGCACCGCTGTTTTTGGTAATCTTGTAAATCGTCTTCATAAGGGTTTTCCTTTATCCTGCATTGAAACTAGACAGGATAACTATTGCTTCTTTGTCGGTTTCCAGGTCGGTGTAGCCAACCGCTGAAATTTCGTCAACTTTCTGCCAACGACCAATTTCAAAGTCGTAGTCGTATTGGACACGCTCGCTTCTGCCCTTGTAGTCCCCGTCCTGGGTTTCCTTGTCAAACACCTTGTCTTCCAAGAGTTGTTCCAACTTCTGCCTGTTGGCACAGGCGATAACGGCAGCGTCGTAGGTGTCGTAATCTACGTGATTAAGTTTAACTAGATAGAGTCGCATAGTAAATAAAAAAGCCCCGCCCATTTCCCGCACTTTAGACAACCACGACCGAGGATTGGGAAAAATTGGGCGGGGCAAAATTCCTTAAAGGTTATTCAACCGTTTGCTAATCCGTGTTAGAGCTATCTTTGCACACATCAAGGCGTTCTTATATCCTTCGTCGGTAAGGATTTCATAAGCCTGGTAGTTGTGCCCGTCTAGGTGGGTCCTAAACTTGCCGTCACGGACGCAGGTTGAAGATAAGGGGTATGCCAACTTTACAGGTATGACACAACCAATCTTCCCGTCTTCATTAAATTTAGCAAATAATCCGTCAACGCACAAGGTATTGTGTTCGCCATTGTCGTATATTCCGACGTTTTCCACGAAAACAATGCCGTCCGATATGCTGTTGTTAAGGTGGAATGCCTTCTTGCAAAGCTGCTCACGCAGTTCACGGACCCTGCTTTCCCAGGTCGGCTCAATGCAGGTAGCACTTACAATGACCTGCTGAAGTTCATTGACTATCTTTGAAGCGGTTGCAAGCGTGTAACGCTTGCCCTGGAACTTACGCAGGACTTTCGGGAGTTCCGCAGAAAGATACTGTTCGCACGTAGGCTGTTTAGGCTTGTTCGGAGCCTTCCTACCTTTTATTAGTCTAGCCCGCATTCAACAGACCCTCCAGGATTGTGCAAAAGATAATGGTAACAAGCATACAGCCGAAAATGATAGAGAGCAGCAGGTAGTTTTCCGCATTCTTTACGGCTTTCGTGTAAGCCTGGTGCGTAGAACGCAGCAGAACACGCAGGTCGTTGACCTGCTGCTTCGCTGCTTCAAGTTCCGTCGGTGCGTCCGTGCTATTCAAATAACACTCAACTTCCATAACGGTAAGTTCGGTATTTTCAACAAAATCGTCCATTCGTGGTTGTAACTCCTACACTACCTATATAGGCGTATAGCGTCAAATTTCCACGTTGGAGTCAACCGAAAGACCTGCGAACGCCTTGCTGACCTTTTCTGCAAGCGACCACAGGACGGACATTTCAGCACCGTCGTATTTGTCAATCATATAGGATTCAAGGCATACGGTGTTCGGGTAGTCGTCCTTGAGCTGCCCCGCTGCCTTTGCGACCTGGAACGCTTCCTTGCGGTCCGCATAGCGGTAGGTCCCGTCCGCAGCCTTGATTACGAATCCGAAGCATTCGGGAAGACCCTTGATGATAATGCCCTTTTCCCTGCGGTCGTCCATAAGGTATTCACGGGCGGTGTTGTGGCTGTTAGCCACCGAAAACGGGTGCTTGAAGTCGGTATAGAAGCCGACGAACGGGCAAACTACGTGTTCCATACACTTAATCCTCGGTTGAATGGTTCAACGTAAGAATAATATAACTAATTACCATACCGCAGTCAACAGGCGTTGTTAAAATTTTTGTTTACATTTTACTTACGCTATTGCTAAACATTGGATATTTTGTTATATTGCGGGTATGACAAAACCACAGACCGATATTTCGGGAATGCTCGCTATGCTTCCCGAAGACAAGCAGAAACTTTACATTAACACGCTCTATGCAGTAGCCAGGACAGCGATTGAAGCCCGCTGCGGTGCCCTGCGTGTTATGGACCTGGAAACCCTGCAATCGCTTGAAGACGAAAGCAACGCCCGATTTGAAGAATGGTTATTTCAGTGACCGCTAAAATAAGTTATATTTCCTATTAAACAACTAGCAGGACACTATTATGCCTAAACTGAAAATACGCCTACACGAATCCCACGGCTCTATGAAAGTTTGGGCTGTCACGTTTGACAGCGAAGACCAGGCTAACGAAGAAGACTACTATCTTCGTGACGGTTGGGGCAGCGAATTGAATACAGCCGTATCGGGCAACACCCTTTATGCGGACGGCAGCAAAGCCGAACAAATCTTAAAGGAATGGTTCCCTGGAAAAGAAATCCAGGTCGTAGCTGCTCCGAGGGACGTGGAACAAATGCTTCTCGGCAATTTCACCGAAACCCTGGGCGAGAGCAAAAAGAAAGAAGACGCTGCGTGGGAACCGCCCGCCCCCGTCAAAATCAAGACACTCAAAAAAGACGACCTGTTCACCTTGAAGCCGATTGAGAACCCGAAGGAATCCCAGGTGTGGTGCTTCCAGGGCTACGACCGCACTGACAGGACCTATTGGGCTATCCGTTGGGACAACATCAGCGTAAGCCGTGAGTTTAAGGGCGACAAGGACGTTTACACGGAATTTAACTTCTAATGCAGACACTATACGTTCCGAAATATGGCATACACTATCGGGTGAACCCGAAGAACCCCTGCGAATTGCAGTGGTCCAAAAAGCCGTTCGGTCCTATGACTGCGTGGCAGAAAGCCTACACGTTCAAGCGACCAATCCGTGCTTTGGACATTGACGACGAAACGGACCAGGGCGTTGTCGTTTTGAATGACAGCACGACCTACGTCGGTTCGGGCGTTCGTGTTTGGGGCAAGAAGTTCTATACTGCGGGTTCCCGCATTTACAGCCTATACGCAATAGGGGAAAGCAAAATGACACGAAAGCTGACAATCAAGGTCCACGAAAGCACCGCTGAAAATATACCCGACGCACTTAAAAACAAGCTCCGCAACGTTATTGGCTATGAATACGATAACGGCAAATGCGTAGCGTTTGATTTTGAGCCGACGCACGAACACAATATCGTTTTCCTTTACGACGACAACGGGACCATATTGGATTACGTCAATTTCGGGGACAACTACGACGCTGCAAAGTATCTTTACGATATGACCGCCAGGGACATTAAGGCGGGCAGAAAAGTTAGCAACCACCTGTAAGGGGGCGAATTTATGGCAAGTATGAAAATCAAAGTCCACAGCATTTCCGAAGACAAGGGCGACGTAGATTTGGACGCTATGATGTCGGAGTTCAAGCAAGTTCTCGGCAACGACTACAAGCTGCGTGGTTACACGCAGAACACCAAATATGAGCAGCAGCTTGTGATTGAAGTAAAGGGTGTCGGTGAATTTTTCTGTGGCTACGCATTAGTTTACAACGGTGGCAGATTCAAGGTCCGCACCTGGGACGCTGACACTAACTTTGACTTGGACTGTGATATGACGCTTTTCAAGAAACTTCAAACAATCTTCTACAAGTATTGCGGGGGCTAATCCTTGAACATTGAAGACTACCCAAAACCGATAACCATTGACGGACTAGCTCCGTTGCACCGCAAGCGACACACAGCGGGGACAAAAGAAACCTGCTGTATTTGCCACGAACGCAAGACATATCGCTACATTGGGGGTAAGCCCGTATGCAGCTATTGTTCTAGCACAGAACAAGCGGAAAGAATGGGACCAAATTGGAGCAGCAGGATTATTCGTAAAGAGGACCTGGTGTATGCTAACAATTAGTGAAAATAACGGTCACACTGTTCGTTTAATCAAGGACTAAACAAATGCCACGCAATCTTGACGACATAAATTTTCTCAAAGACAGGCATTCCCTTAATGTGATTACCCGTCTAGCCGACACGCAGGTGTATGTCGCCTTGAAGCATAGTATCACGATTGTAGGCTACAACGCAGAAGTTTACCTGCCCGTGATTTCCGAGGGCACGGAAAACTTCCCGATTGTGGACCGTGGGGACAGTTCCATTTACAGCGGTATGCCCCTGGATGGTGCCTACAACCAGGAAGACAGGACGGGTTCCGTGTATAACGAAAAGGACCACGAATACCGTTACAAGACCGAACCCGATTTTATCGCCCGCATAGCATTCCTGGACCCGCAGGAACAGCCTGTAATCCGTGGCGAAGAAATGTTCCTGGACGAAGAAAACACGGCATACACGCTCAAAAACACTAGCGGTCACAGAAACTATTGCCCAGGCGATATTGTGTTGCATTCCAAACTACTTGTGCATTACGGTGACGAGGACTTGTCGTATTTTGTCAAGAACATTAGGACGCTCCGCAACCCGAACGCCAAAAAAGAGAGCGAAGAATCGCTCATTTACCTGGACCTTGTGTTGCACGTCTAGCGTCAAATTGTTATTTTAGGTTTTGTATAACCATAAGCAGAGGTTGAATATGTCTTTACAGGATATAGCTAACAGAGCAAAAAGCAAACAGAACACTACTCTTTTGGAAGACATTATCTGTAGTGCTTCGGAAAAGTTGAATGACGCTTTCAGCGGTTTGGAAGACCTGCTTGACGAAGACGCTAGTGACAGCGTGTGGGCTACGCTTGACAAGTTGCCCGACGGTCCTGTAAAGCAGGAACTTGAAGAACAGGTTGGTCGCCTTTACAAGCTAGTCAATGGCGAACTTAAAGAAGCCGACGACGACCTGTCCGCTATCGCTGAAGAAGTCAGTTGGGACAGTAACAGCGTTGACACCTGGAAAGACGTTGTTATGGCTGCACTTCCCGCAGGTGCGTCGGCTTCTATGGCTAACGACGTGGAAGCAGCCCTTGAAAACATTAAGAGCGTTTACTAATCAGTGAGGACACCACTATGGGTTTCAAAATCAAAGTAAAGGAAGGAAACGGCTACGCAGGTGGTAAGGGCTTTCCGAAGAAAAACGGAACGTATATCATTACTGTAAAGGACCTTAAACCAGGACTTCACAAAGGTCCATATTCTGTTAAGGCACGTTGGTCCAACTACGCTATGGATTGGGTTCTTGAAGACCTGGACGAAATCCCGCATTTGGACAGCTCCGTAATGGTTATTGACTACAAGCCGTTCAACCAGGAAGAATATGACCGCCTGCGTGAACAGGAACAAATCCGTGACCTCGGTTCCGTCCGCAGAAAAGAACCGTTTGACATTCCCGTGGCAAAGGCGTTCCGTGGGGAATCTTTCTACTCCCAGGGCAACCGTGACGGTCGCAAGTATGCCCCGATGAAGACCCAGGAATCGTTCCCGAACCGTGCAGCGTTCCTGTCTTACAAGAAAGGCTACAACGAAGCCCTTGACGGCATTTACGAAGAAACGGGCGACCCCGACTTTGACAAGGAAGTTAAGGACCTTAAATCAAAGCCTGGTATGGACAGCCTTGTTTCCGCTTTGGACGGCTTGACCGACGAACAGCTTGCCTTGCTTGAAAAGGGCTTTGGCGACGGTGAATATGCCGAAAAAATGAACACTGCCGTAATGGATATTAAGGCAAAGGACCTGCACCCGACGCAGAACGAAATTGACGTTGGCAAGTCCCTGTCTTACCAAATCAGCGGTAAGAACCCCGACCAGGTTAAGCAAATCCTTGATGGCGGTCCTGTCACCATTAACTTGCCGTTGGTCGTCTATGACTACAACGGAACGTATTACATAGTGGACGGGCACCACCGTTGGTCCCAGGTGTTCTTGCTCAACCCGAACTGCCAAATCAACAGTATCGTTTTCAAAAATTCCGCAGGCGACACCGCCCAGGACCCCGCAGATATGCTGCGTGACTTCCAGGGTGCTATCGCTATCGCAAACGACGGTGAAGTTCCGCAAAGCACCGTCAAGCCTGGAATGAATATGTTTGATTGGTCGTCCGACCAACTCCGTGACTACCTGGAAGAAAATATCCAGGACGGTATGATTTCCGCTTACCAGGATTTCTACAACTCCGAAATTGACAAGGAAGACATTGAAAATTCTGTTGTCAGTAACGCAGGCTTGATGAAGAAATCCAATAAGCCTATCAATAACGCCCCTAGCCGTGCTGTTATGCCACAGACCGACACGGGCGTTGACAAGACGGGCGTTGCGGGTCTTGAAATCGCAAAGAAGGGTATGACCGACCTTTAATGGAGCGTGTGATATGAACCAACTTGAACAGCTTGAAGTTTATCTTAAACACCTGGGTCGTCCCTATGTGATTAAGAACGCTGACCCGAAAGCGTTCAACAAAATCCCCTATACCGACGAAAACGGCAAGGACAACGAAGTTGAATACACAAAGGTCGTCACGATTGACAGCCCCGAATCCGTAAAGGATTATTACCCGAAGATTGACCTGTGGTATATCCCGTCTTTGGATAAATTCGTAGAACACGGAAGTGCTACGGATGGTGAAACCAACGCACTGCAAGCAGACACCGCAAGGGACATCCTGGACTATATCGGGTATGTCTATTGGGAAATGGAAGACCTGGGCGACCAACTTGACAACTCCACCAAAAACACCGAAAAACGTTTTAGCAATTCCAAAAAGGAAAGCAGTATGAAAACCTACGAATGCTCTATGCAGAAGAAAATTGAAAGCCTCGCCAAAAAGCGTTCCGAAAAGCGGACCGTGACGAAAAGCTACGACGTTTACAAATACGACGAACTTTCCGACGACGCAAAGGCAAAGGTCAAGGATTTGTTCTTGCAGTGGCGTGGCGAAGACGGTGACATTTTCAAGGAAGACTGCGAAAACAGCCTTGCAGAAATGTTCCCGAACTCCGATTTGAAAGTGCAGTATTCCTTGACCTACTCCCAGGGCGACGGCTTCAACACCTACGGCACCTTGAACATCAAGGACCTGCTCAACGCAGATTTAAGCAAATACCCGCTCAACGATTCGGGCATTACCGCACCTGCAAACAAGGACGCTATCCTTGCTGCTTGCGACAAGGCTGACGTTTACGACATTGACCTTGAAGAAAACCGTCGCTACGGCTATTCTTTGGCTGACCGCCTGGAAGTCGTCCCGAACAACGACGAAGACCTCACCGACGAAGACACCGCCCTGTTGAGCGACCTTGAAAACTTTGCCCGTGAAGTAATGGAAGCAATCAATAGCAAGTTTGAAAAGAACGGCTATGACTACTTCTACGAAATGAGCGAAGAAGATGTCCGTGATATGGCAGACGCAAACGACTACGAATTTACCGAAGACGGTGAATTAGCCTAACAGGTGAGAAATGCCACACAAAGCGTTCCTTAAAAAGAAGTCACTTCTTGACAGGTTCAAGGACGACCACGAACGGACGGGCTTCATACAGTCTGCCCGTGCGAAGCATACCTGGAACAATCCGCTTACCAGGCGTAAGCGGACAAAGGAACTCAACGGGTGGATTAAGTCGTTCGCAGGCAAGAACCATATACGCAAGCTGTCCAGGTTCAACGCACAGCAAGCGGGGCGGTATGAATCCTTGCAGGTAGCTCACCCCGACGTGGAGTTTGACTGCCTGCGTTATGCCGACACGCTTGAACTGCCGAACGGTGTATGCGTGAAAGTCTATCCGACAATCCGCTGCCCCCGCAGGTGTGCGTTTGTTTTCCGTGTAATGGGCTTCGGTGAAGTGGACCCCGACGTGAACAAGAATGCGGGAAAACTTAACTATGCCATACACGGGTATTACCCCGTATATGGTCTTGAACGCCAACCGTCCGAGGAATTTGACATTTACTGCGACGACGTTAGCGAACTACAAAAATGGTCCAACTGCAACGGTTGGGGTATGGGTGTAGGTCCGTCGGCTTCTTCTATGGAAGTTGCCAGGGAAGTCGCAAAGGGCAAAGAAACTATGAAGAACGAAAAGGCTATACCCATAAACTTCAATCTGTGCTACACGTTTGACCTTGACGACGAACTTGCTAAAAAGTTTACCGACGGTGCCAAAGGCAATAACAAAATATCCGTCCAACAGAACGACGGATATACCGACGTTTTCTTTGATAAACTAGACGACCTCGTTGACTTCCTGGACGAAGTTGCAGTTGGGGCAGATAGTGACAAGGTTGACAATTCGTTCCGTTATGCAGTCTTGAATTGCAAACGCAGCAGGATTGACCCTGCCGACTTACAGCCGTGTGCCGACAAGTATGGCGTAAAAACAAAGATTGAAAAGTCTATGAACCAAAACGGTTTACCCGAATACGAAGTCACGCTATATAAGGACTTTGAAGACGTGTCCGCAACGCTTGTGGACTTTGGATTTTAACGGAGGCTATCTATGGCTAAAATTACTGTAAACAGAAAAGTTTTTAAGGGCTTTAGCTCCGAAAGCAAAAACGAAACAAAGTTTGACCCGTCGCAATATGACTATTTCAAGGCAAGCTACACGCTTGACGGCACCAACCGTGTAAAGAACACCAACGGTATCGTTGACGCACAGGGAACGCTTGAAATGGCACAGCGACACGGTGCAACCAACCTTAAATTGGTAGGTGTCAAGGACGGCACCGAAACCGATATTCCGTTGAGCGACGTAGGTATTTCCGAAAGCAAGGACGAAGCTATGTCCTTGAAAGGTTTCCTTGAAACCCTGGAAGAAAAACTTGTAAAGCAGTTTGACCTTGACGAAGAAGAAGTGAAGAATTACCTGGACACTCACACCCAGGAAATGCAGGAACTTTTGGACGACAAGGAATTGTCCCTCAAGGAAAAGGTGCTTTTCGTGCGTAGCGAAATCACGGGCGAAAAGGACGAAGCCAAAGAACCCGCAGAAGAAAAGTTGGGCTACGAAAAGGGACATAAAAACAGCAAAGGCGAAAACGCTCCGTGGGTAATTCGCAGCCACGAAGACAACCGCATTCTTGCGTCGTTCGCAAAGAAAACAGACGCAGAGGAACATTTGAAGCGTATGAAACAGTATAGCAAACAGGAAAGTATGTCCGCTGACGAACTTGACAAGTATATCAAGGACGTAAAGTCCTTGCTCAAATCCAAGTATGGTATGGACTTCAACGACAAGGACACCTGCCGTCTTAACGTCGGTTGGTTGGAAAAGTTGGACGCTATGTTCTACCAGGGCAAACCCGTTGAAGACGGTGCAAAGGAAGTCGCAGCATTCTGTGGCTACAACAAGAACGAATCCAAGCAGTCCGAAGCGAACGGACCTTTTGACGCACCTATCAAGGATTGGTATATGGGTGCATACAAGGAAGACGACCTGGGCGACAGGCTCAACGGAACGTTCAAGGGTGCCCTCCAAACCTTGATGCGTGGCGACGACATTTACGACTACATTGGTGTAGGCGACTCCCTTATTCGTGAACGCCTGTTTAGCAAACTTGCGGAAATGCTTGACGTTGACTACGACGAAATCTACAACGTGTGGCTTAACGAGGGTGCTGCAAGCAACGAACTGACTGCCAAAATTAACAAGATTGGCATAAAGCGAACAAGGACTATCCCGCCCACTATCAAGGACAAGGTGAACAAACTAGGTAGGGGCGTATTACCACCGAAAATCGTAAAGGTTACGGGCGAATCCAAGAAATCCGAACGCCTGTTCAATAAAGCCGAAATGGAAAAAATCGCATTGTCCGAAGCGTCTAGCCTAGACAACTATCGCAAAGACGTTATTTCCGAACTTGCGGTGTCGTTCCATTATGGTGAAGACGGGGCAACCAAACTAGCCAACAAATACAGTGATACTATAAACGACGCTTACGTTGAAGGCGAATCGCTCCCGTATGAAACGGCAAGGCTAATCGCCCGTCAAGACGGAAACGGCTACGCCAACGAAAGCAAGAAACAGGAATCCCGTAAGTCCGAAGTTCGCCTGGAACTCATTGACACAATCGTGGTCCCGAAGTGGCTGTGGGAAGCATACAACTTCGGAAACGAATACGGTGAAGACCTGGACGACCACGAACAGAACATTCTTTCGGAGTTCAAGGAAAAGTATGCCGATTGCCACCTTGACGACGAAGACGAAGAATCCTACTTCAGCAGCTATAACGACTTTGACAGTTATGGCGGTCAGTGCTACACCGTAAAGGTGTATAAGGAAAAGTGATTCTCTTGTTGAGAAGCATAGTGAGGCTCCCGTCCGAAAGGGCGGGTGCCTTTGCTATTGACCGTTCACGGATAATTTGTTAGATTATGGGTATGGAAAATCAGCCTGCTACCATTTCACAAAACGAGCTAGACCAAATAAAGTCCCGCCTAAACCGTAAAATGCTAAACATTACGGAGTATTCCATAGACGGTATGGAAGCCCTGTTGCATTCTATGGACGATATTGACAACGCTATCTTCGGGAAAGTGAACCTGGACGAAGCGTCGGTCCGTGAACTCATAGACCTGTCAAAGCAGCGTAACGAATCGTTTAGGGTTCGCCTGGACTTTATGAAAGCCCTATCGGGTCACACGGTAGATACTTCCAACGTGGAAGTTGAGAAGCCCGCAGAAAAGATTGACACGACGGTTATTTCCGAAGACGACGCAGAACGAATCAAGGCTGAAATCCTAAAACGAAACGGCAACGCCCCGCCCAACGTGCAGGACGCAGTGATAGTCAAGTAATAAAAATCGTAAGAAATTATTTTAACAATACCTGTTGACATTCAGCAGGTATTTTATTATATTGTAGGTGTAACCACAACCGAGGATAGCCCCAATGGAACTCAAAAGAACCTACATTCGCACAGACAAGAACGGCACAAAGCACTACGACGTGACATACCGCTGCGAGTGGTGCAGGGGCACGGGCATTCGCCCACAGTATATGCACGTTTTCGGGGGTGTATGCTTCTACTGTGACGGTTCGGGCTTCCATACCCGTGAAGTCAAGGAATACACGGAAGAATACGCAGCAAAGTTGGAAGCGAAGCGTAAGGCAAAGCAGGAAGCCAGGGAAGCCGAAGAACAAGCTATCCGTGATGCCTGGAACCCGCTTGATGAAGTCAAGAAGCAGGGCTTTGACGCAGTTATGGGCATTGTCGTGGACGCAAAGACGGGCAAGCCCGTGGAACGCCACGAAAAGGGCAGCAGTTGGCTCTATTTCACGGCAAAGTGCAAGAACATTTGGAACCTGTATTTCACGGACCTGGACAACCCCGTTATCGCAGAAGACAAGAACTACCAGGTCGTGCCGATGCCCTGGAACGAAGTGTTCGTCCCGAACTACACCGCTATGACATTGCAGTGGAACGAAAATATAATGCAGACGTTCCTGGACAACCACTACTACGGCTACCCGAAGTGCCCCAAAAGCGACGCTGTGGGCAAGGTTGGCGAACGCTTGACCGTTGATGCCACCATCAAGGAAATCAAGTCCTACGACACGTTCTACGGCACCAAATACTTCTACACGTTCCAGGACCGCAACTTCAACCTGCTCCGTTGGGAAACGAGCAAGGACCTGGAAATGGAAGTCGGGACCGCTGTAAAGCTGACGGGGACCGTCACGAAGCACGACTCCGACGGTTTCGGCTCTTACACCAACCTTAACCGCTGCAAGGTCGCATAACATATTTGTAACAATATAGTAAGGAACAGAACAATGAGAAGTCTTGAAGAATGTATCACAAAGTTGGCTTACAGCGGTTGCCCCTGGAAACCCGAAAATATCGCCAACGTCCAGGTCCATACAATATATGGTGGCGACTCCGAAGTTGACCCCGAAGATATGGGGTTCCACCCGAACGGGGGCTGCGGTTGCGTAACCCTGGGCGACGAGGAAATTTTCGGAATCCGCTGCGACCACCTTATGTGGTTGACGGGGGACCACGAATACCTGGGTGACGGCAAGGACGGTGTTCTGCTGCTAGGGAACCACAAGGGGACGCTGTTTATCAAATACCTGTGCGAAGAAACCCCCTAAAGCCAAATTGGAGCCTAGTTGCTATATTACTCTTACACGTGATTCGTCGGTGCTGCCGTCTAACGCATCAGTCCTAGCGGAAGACGGCAGTCACCGACACCTTGAAGTTTTATAGGACTGACCCCAATGACCGAACCTACAACCACGAACCGAACAACTAGAAAAGGTTACGACCCTACCGAAGAATGGCTATCAGTTGCAGAATCCCTTGAAGTTTACCTAGAAGAAGCAGCACAGCCATCCGCCCGATACGAATACAAGCCCGACGGCATTAAGCGAATACCATTCACGAACAAGCAGTGGATTAGCTTCACGGGGACAGAAACACCCCCAGGTTCGGGTTTGGTGTGGCTGAAACCTGGGAACCATTACAGGGCAAAGGACAGGCTAATCCACGTAATACCCTACAAGTATTACAGGGGCTTTGAATGGCGAATTATTTGGTGTATGGTCCGTAACACCCTGCTTTGCAAGCAGTTAGCGTCCGTGTATGTCCGTCTTGAAGCCGTAAAGGACACAATCGCCTTCTACCTTAAAGACTACACGGACTGCCCCCTAAACCTCATTGAGCGGGTATCAAGTGCAATCGGGTTTACGGCTATGACTATAATAGACTCCCATTCGGAATGCACAGCCGAAGACCTGGCAGGCATTGAAAGCAAGTATGCGACTACAAGGGGAGCGGTTGACTATGAATGCCGTCAAGACCTGTGGAAAATGCTTAAAAACCACGGAATTGGGTCATTGAGAACCCGAAAGCAACAGGAAGCATTGATTGACAAGGTTCTAACCCTCCCGAAATTCGCCCATTTGAGCAACAACACGAAGACATCGCTTCTGTTTAGATTAAGGCGAAACCACCTGCTGAAACCCGACACCGACAAGATTAAAGACAGGGTTTCGGATATAAAACTGAAACAATTAAGCAATATACCGCTTACAGCCTCGGACCGCCAATACGTCCACCGACACAAGGATTTATTCATTATTTAAGCTAGAATCCCCGAATAATTCGGGGATTACTTTGTATGCGAAAACGTGACATTTTTTTATTCCGTATAGGATATAAGGCTACCATACCGAGAAAAAAAATGTCACGCTAGAATCCAGGATAAAAGCTGTGGGCACGAAATGTTCGCTTCGCTCACATTATCGTGCCTATCACGCCCTTACGGGCGTGATGGTAGAGAAGATTTGGATTTACAGGTCTTTAAGGCAGGTGAAGTTCCTGGCTCCGTGAAAGGTGAGCCAAAGGGGGGAGCAAAGCGACCCCCGACGTGAACCTTTCCGAGTAGGGAATATGGGTGGTGGTTTGGGTTGGGTGAAAATTGTGTGAAAATGAGTGTCAAGAGCGGGGAGTAGCAAAAGGACCGTATGCGTGAGTTTAAAAATGTTACTATGTAACAGATTATTTGTTATATTTCCCTACAAGAGCGACAGCCACGCATATAGCCCCGACCCTTACGGGGTAAAAGGAAGGTTACACTTATGGCTGAAAGCGGACTTGCAGGATTAAGCACGGCAGACTTGTATAAGGCTGCTGCAATAGCCGAGGGCTATGAATCCGTCCCTGTTGACATTGAAACGTTCATTAACGACCCGTTCTACATTGGCGAAATCTACGGTGAGGGTCGTGTCTATCCCTATTGGTTGGACAAGCTGAAAAAGCTGTTCCCGAACCCGCTTTACAGCCCGTTCATTGAAGTCTGCATTACGGGGTGTATCGGTGCGGGTAAGTCCACGGTGTCCATTATCGGGGTCCTTTATGACCTGTATAGGGTGACGCTGCTGAAAGACCCGCACAAGAAATTCAAGCTAATACCGACCACGCCTATCGTGATTACGCTCATTACCGCAACTATGGACCTGGCGGGTGCCGTCCTTGCGGACCAACTTATAGACGTTATTGGCTGCTCCCCGTATTTCCGTTCAAAGCTGCTTCCAGGCAAGGGCGACAAGATAGATGAAGAAATGTTTCCCCACCACGTAGGTATCGCCTACGGTTCCCGTATGCGTCACTCTTTGGGCAAGGCTGTCATTGGGGCTATCATTGACGAAGCGAACTTCCAAAACGCAGTAGCGGACCAGGCGGTGCAGAACTACAACAGCATCCGTCGTCGTATGTTTTCCCGTTTTATGACTAAAGGCGGTGAAGTGCCCTGCCGTATGTGGGTCGTGTCGTCCCGAAACGAAAGCACGTCGTTCCTTGAAAGCCATATTGACGCAGAACGCAACAACCCGAAAGTCGCTATCTTTGAGCCTGCCATTTGGGAAGTCCAGGCACACAAGGGTATTTACAGCGGGGCGACCTTCCCCGTCTTTATCGGTTCCGACATTGAGCAGCCGAAAGTCATTACAAGCGACGCAGAACTTGACGACTACCAGGGTCGTGTTATCCAGGTCCCCGTTGAATACCGAAAGGACTTTGAGAACAATTTGCCTGGTGCCTTGCAGGATTTGGCGGGCGTGGCTACCCGTAACGGTGTGAACCTAATCTACAACGTGGAAGCCCTGGATAGGTCAATGTGCCTGGAAAACTGTATGACTACGGACGAACTGCACTTGACCTTGAACGACAACGACCAAATCGCTGACTTCTACAAGGGGAACCTTCCGAAAGGCAAGTATTACGTCCATTTGGACGGTGGCTTGCGTAGCGACCGTTTCGGCTTCGCTATGAGCCGTGTCACGGAGCAGATAACGGTCACGACCACTTCTGCCGTTAGCGGTGTGGAAGTGAGCAAGATTAGCCCCGCAGTAGAAACCCCGCTTGTGTTCGGTATCAAGGCGTTGCCAGGGTCCGAAGTCCCGTTTTGGAAGGTCCGTGTGTTCCTGGTTTACCTGCGTAGCCAGGGCGTGAACATAGCCTTGATTACGTGCGACGGCTACCAATCTGCCGATATGATGCAGCTACTCACGAAGTTGGGATTTAACGTGAAATACGCTTCTGTGGATAAGACCAAAGACCCGTATTTGAAGTTGAGCAGCAACATTCTTTTGAGTTTGATTAAAATGGCGAAGTCCCGTATTTTGAGGACCGAACTAATCAACCTGCAAAACCTACCGAAGAAGATAGACCACCCTGCTACAATCGTCGTGGACGGGAAGCAGGTTGCGGGTGGCAAGGATATTGCGGACGCTGTGGCTTCTAGTTCCTACGAAGCTATCTGTGCTTCTATGACCCTGGGTGCGTCGTCGCTGCTCCAAATGCAGCAGTCAAAGCCTACCCAAATGACTATGCACCAACGCCAGGAATACGTTATGGAACACTTTTTTAAAATGAAAAGGTAGCTATCGGTCTATATTACAAGTATGAACGTTTGCGATTTAGATATTGAACTTTGGAAGTTTCGGGACATTTACTTTGACGAGGGACCCCACGTCTATACGGACTCTTTGGGGACCAAATACACGTCCGTCACCACGTTCGTGCAGCAGTGCGGTGAACACCTGGAACTTGAAAAATACGTGGGCGAGTTCTCACTGCAAAGCGGTGTCCCGAAGGACGACCTGTTTGCTATCTTTGACGGCAGTTTTAAGGATTTGTCGCTTCCCGTAATTTACGAAATGCTTACGTGCGACAGGGCTGACGTTCCCGAAGACTTGCTGAAGGCTTTGGTTGCCCGTGACAAGTATAAGTTCTGCGACATTTTGAAATGGCGTGAAATCGCACAGAACTACGCCACGAAGCACAATATGAACGTTGCCGACGTGCAGGCTATGTGGGACAAGAACAAGAACGAGGCTGCGTCTATGGGAACCCAGGTTCACGCCTATATGGAAAACCTGTGGCGACGTAAGCACTACGAACCCGAAGTTCCCGTGGGTGACTACGAAACCGTCCGAAAGAACGGGTTGGAAGCCTACAAGTATCTGTGCCGTCGGTTCGTCCCTATCCGTAACGAATTTATTGTCTATAAGCCCGAATGGGCTTTGTGCGGGACGATTGACTTTCTGTGTTGGGACCGTGCCGACGATTGCATAGCCATTTTGGATTGGAAGACAAACAAGAAAATTGACAGGGAAAACCAATATCGCAGGTGCGTGGGTCCGCTTGACGGATTGCCCGATTGCAACTTCACGCACTATTCTGCTCAATTAAGCACCTATAAGCTGCTCATAGAGCGAATGACAAACCTGCGTGTTGAAGAATTGGCGTTGGTCCACTTGAAGCGTGACGGTTGGGAGTTCATACCCTGTATGGACTTGAGCGTTGAAATAGGTGCCTATTTGGGCAATAGAAACAAGGGGTAAAGATTATGGCAGTTTCAGCCGAAGTAATGAAAGAAGTAATGCAGGAAGCAGCCGACTACTGCGGTGTTGAAATCGGGGACTTGTCGGACGGCTTCCATACGTTCAACAGCCTTTACAGGCAGCGTTGCGTCCTGTTCGCCACGCTTGTGAACCTGTTCCCCGAACATTCCTGGAAATCCAGGAAGCACGAAGACGGCAAGCCGTGTTTCGGGGGCGGTTGGTTCGTTGTCTGCATAGACACGCCCGACGGTCCGTATTCGTATCACTACGAAGACAAAGATTGGGATATGTTCAAGTGCAGGTCCCTGGAACGTGCGAAGCCGTTTGACGGTCATACGGACGAGGACGTTGGCAGGCTCTTGTCGCTTGCTATGCAGACGTTTGTCAAGCATACCCAAAATCTTGCCTAAAATGGCGTATATCCGTAAGCCGTGCGTTTTGTCGTTTACGGATTTTTATTTATATTTAGGCTATGGCAACAAAGCGTGATAGGGTAAATCGTGTAAAGGGCTTGGTCTATCTACCGATAGACGGTTCCCGCCTGGTTAAAGGCGAGCGGGTCACTTTGACGCACGTCCAGGAAGCTGACATTTTCCCCGACGTGATTAAGGACCCTATGGAAATGCGGGAGCCGATAAATGGCGACGCTGTTGGCGACGCTATCTTTGACGCTATGAAGGAACCGACCTATATTCCCGAAGTCATAGGGGACGACGAGTCGGACGAAGAAAACCCTATCGCTTTGGGATTTGAAGACGGTAACTTTAACATTTTGCTAGACACGGGTGCGTCGTCCTACGACGACGATTACAGCGAAGACGATTACCTGGTGTGCGACCCTATGGAGGGCGAAACCTAGATTTGAGGTTGTTATGGCAGCGAAGAAAGACATTGCAGTGACACGAATTTATCAGTTGGAACAGGGCGTTTACAACGGCAATTCCTATGTTGTGATTGATGACGGTGTTCGTAACCATAAACTCAAAAAGTTGCCGTTGTCGCAGATTAAGGGACAGAAAGGCGACAAGGGTGACAAGGGCGACAAGGGCGATACGGGTGCCCAGGGTCCGCAGGGTGAACAGGGTCCGCAGGGCGTTCAAGGTGAACAGGGCGTTGAGGGTGTTTCCCCTACTGTGACTATTGAATCTGTTGCCCCGTCGGGTGATACTCCGCAGGGCTACGAAGTCACGATTACCGATGCCGAACACCCGCAGGGACAGACTTTTGAAGTCCACGACGGACGCACTTCTTTTGCGGATTGGCGTAGGGCTTACGCCAACCAACTTGCTCCGTATGCTGACAATAAGTTTGATTTGAATAGCAGTTTGGTTTCTTACGACGGTAGCAGCGACGATATTTATGTGGACGATGACGACCACAAGCTGTATTTCAAGGCGGGTGTTTATGTTGTTATCGCCACGGTCATAGTTGAAAACACGTCCACTGCAAGTGCCTACAAGGAAATATCCGTGAATCCTGGTTCGGGTATTGCAGGTCTTATTTGGCAGCAGGATTGGTCCATTGGTTCCAATAAGGAACGCAGGACGCTCGCCTACATTCTTGACGTTGCTAACGACGATACGCCACTTACTCTTACGGTTGACGGCTTTACCGACGTTGAAGGTCATACGGAACTTTCCCGTATTGACTGTTATAAGTTGGCGGGTGCCCTTGAACCTGGTGGCGGTGGTGGTGCTTCGGTCACGATTACACCGACGTTCGGGAATGGGGTAAAGATTGCGGACTTCACCATTAACGGAACTAGCGGGGTTATCAATATCCCGCATACGCACGTTATGTGTGACGCTACGGGTTCGGGTGCTACCGACGAAAGCGTGTTACCGCAGGCAGGCTCCGAAGATACTTTGTATTTTGTCAAGGAATCCGTTTCGTTGGGAAGCAGGTCGCTTGACAGGTATAACATTTACATTTGGCGTGACGACAAGGTTCCTTCGCAGGACCCGTCCGCAGTATTCCCCGATAACTCAAAGTATGTTCTTGTGGACGAGGCTTCGTATTCTTCCACTGAAATCATTTCTATGTTCGGTGACGTGGGTGCTGAAATAGCAGCTATCGTTGAAAGCCGTATTCTTTATACGGTTGAACTTGGGTCTATCACGACTCAAAAGCAATTTGAGTTTAATGGTTCTGTTGGCGGTTTTGTTTGGACTTTGTTTAACCCCAATATGGATATGGAAGTCGTGGCGGGTGATACCCCTACGAACCTTGCGTTTGCTACTACGGATAATATCCCTATTAACGAATCGGGTAAGTATCTGTGTATCGGTATTTACGAATATGACCTGGAACATAACACGTTTTCTTATGTTGCTGACACGGGAAATATCGTTTCAACGATAACTGACAAGGGTGCAAGTAACAAGGGCTTGCAGGTTGTTCAAATAGCTAATGTGAAGCAGGACACTACAACGGGTGAATACAAGCAGCGTTTGTTGTCCGCTAAACTTTATGCGGTTGTGTTTGCGTCCAACATTAACCCGTTAAAGGTTGCGGGTTGCCCGTTTGAAAACGCAATCTACACTGTTCCGTCGTTGGGTTTGGCTAACTTAAATTATTCAATAGACCCCTCGGCTATGGCTACTAGCTTGCCGTCGTTTAGCGGGACTGAAGGCGATACACCGAATGGTTCCTTGTCGGAATTTCATATCTTTACGGCATTGACTAACGTGCAGATTGTCCTACCGCCTGCACCTCCGCCACCGCCCGTCCCGACTTCCCCGTTTGTGACAATGCCCGTCACTACTTCTACGGGTGATTACACGGTAAATCCGACGAAAGTTACTTACGATTCTAGTGAGTTTGACAACATTACTTTGGACACGTCTAGTGGCGTTCTGTTGCAGAAGATTGTTCCGCAGGCTGATGTCAATATCACCGCCTGGACGATTGTTGATACTAGCCCGAACGCTGTTACGAACAACCCGCCAGGTGAAATGGTCTATGACGAGAACTTCCAGGAAATTTGCGGGCATAACGCCACGTTGCAGGCTTCGCTAGACTCCGAGGGTGTTATGCCTGGGACGGGAAACCAGGCGTATGTGCATAGGTTCGTTGTTGACAACAATCAATCCATTCAGTTGTTGGCGGGTCATACCTATTGGTTCCCGATTATTTCCAATCCGAACCTTGCTGAATGGTGGTATGCTACCGTTTCGGAAAATGGCACGACCGTGTATAATCCGACAACGAGCGGTGCTGCTATTAGCAGCTTGTATTACTTTGCTACCGAGGGTATCAAACAGACTATGCCCGTCGCACGTATGACCCTGGAAGACGACCAAAACAATACTTACGATATTTAAGGGGACGTTTATATGATTAAGGATTACAGCAAGGCTGTTATGGCGACGAAGACAAGTCCCGAAGGCGTTGCCCTTTACGAAAAGGTAAAGGACCTTTCGGGTCGTGAGTATAACCGTGCCGTGTCGGGACCGTTCTTGGACGATATGCTTGATATGCTCAACGACAAGCAGTCGTTGGATTTTTTACCGTATATGCCTACATTCCTGTCTGCGTTGCAGGCGGGTATGTTTGATACTGCTGCGAAGTATCTTGAATCTTTGGAGCTGTCCGAAGACCTTGAAGCTATCAAGGGTGAAGTCATTAGGCGTTTGCACGAAGCGGACGACGTTAAGGAGGCTGACAATGGCTGAAATGAACAAAATCTTGACTAACGTTCAGCAGAACTTGTCCGACCCCGCAAAGGATTTGGCTCGCAAGAATATCGGTGCCTGCGGTAACGCCCCCGATGACGCATTCTATGTCAATCGTGGTGGCGAGTGGGTCAAGGCATACGACTTGCAACAGATACCCATTGAGGGTTTCCCCGTGGACGACACCGAGGAATATCAAAAGATTGGGGAGTTCAACGGCTATCTATATCCGTATGTGGCTATCGGGGTTGAGGGGACGGCAACTGTCGGTCTGTTCAACTACGATACAAAGGAATACGACGACGAGATAACCTTGACGGACGGGGCACAGACAACAGAAATTTCAACAAGGGGTAAATATGAAATACACGCAAAAGGAACAGGGATTGTCACTGTGGTTGTGCAGGCTGACGAGTTTGAAGCGGAGGGCAGCGGAAATGAATAAGTTAAGCGGAATGTTATCACAAGTAATGATTTTTATCTTGTCCGTTGCCCTTGCGACCGTTGACGGGTGGGGGGCGTGTACTTCGGGCGACTATTACCCAAGAAACGGTTCTGTGTCTGTAGTTGGTTGTGCTAAACCTTTATCATCTTTTTGTTCTTATTCCCCGTCATCTACTGTTACCGATAATAACTATTATTATGCAAATTGTACGGCGGGAATAATTGTATATTGTTCAAATACGGATAGGGTTTGGAATTGTCATACAAATAGTGGCTCTAATGTGCGAGTTACTCAATATCCCATCCCATCGGGTTGTGGTGGTAATATTTGCGGTTCTCTTCCCTTTTATGCTTTTTGTACTTCTCGATGTGACAATAGTTGTGAAGCAGATAGTCTAAAATGTTTGCAGAATGGTGGCACTTGGACGAACACGGGAGCGTCCACCTGCGACGGAAAGTCCTGCAAAATGTCCAACTGCCTACAATCGGACACGCTTTGGCTCAACGACTCAAAGGCTGCTTGCGATGCCATCGGTGGCGAGAACAACTATGCCATAACCGATATAGACGAAACTTGCGTCCGCAGCGGTATCTGCTGCCCGCCCGATTCAGCCCTAGTAGGCAATACTTGTAAGTGGCGTTGCGATAGCCTATACAACGCCTGCACCGCAAAGAACGGCTACCTGTATGCGGGTGTCCTGCAAGACACGACCATAAGCGGTGCCGACTCTACATTTACGAACAAGTGCTACTACAACTGCTCTTATGCTTACAATAAGGACTCCACCACGTCCGTAACGGACGGAAACACCGCCTGTTCTAGCCCGTCAACTCCAATCGCTGACTGCACTAGAATGCCGAATGATTTTTCGTCCGTCCGAACCACCTACGGGGACTCTGTATATTCCTACGATTTCCTAACCCCAGGTTCGGCAGCATATATAGACTCTATCGTCCTTACGCCTTGCTCAAGGTTTATGTATCGTTGCACGGTCAACGGTAAATACAAGTATTGGTATAGTGACGCAGACATTCCTACGGGCTGCACGAACATTGTCAAGATTAAATAAGGAGGCTCACAAATGACCGCAAAAGACCTACTCAAACTTGCTGCTTCGGCACCTATCGCAGTCGCTTCTTCGGGAGCTGCGTATGTTGCAGCTACTACGGACTCCGACGAAAACGCAAAGAAGATAGAACAGCTTGAAGAACGCCTGGAACAGTTGCAGGAACAGAACAAGGGCTACGTCTATATGCTCCAAAAGGCTGAAAACGAAATAGTCCTGCTCAAATCTAACAAGGCGAAGTAGCCCTAATTCGTTGGGTTATTGCTATATTATATCTACTCACAGGGGTTTTACCTTGAATATCTTTGGACAGTTTACACAGCGGTTTTTGAACACCTTTGCGGACTACACGATGCTCAATCAAATCGGGCAACGTGTTACGTCCGTTGAAGAACTTATTGCGTCTAACGAACACGACCGCCAGGTTATTCGCCAAATGGCTTCTAACGGGTCGTCCCAAATGTATCTGCTCACGCAGTTGTATGAGCAGTTCACCCGTTACCGTGACGACGTAAACAAGTATGAACCGCTGAAAGCCCATTACCTTGTAATGGCTATGATTGAAACTATGTCTTACGATATTCTTGCGGTGGACCCCCGCACGAACCTTACGTTTGACATTACCGTTGACGACCGCTACAACAAGTCCAACGTGGCTAACCAAATCGTCAACACGTTCCGTCGCTCCACGCAGTTGGATAAATACATTTCCAAAATCCTGTTTGACGCTATCTTTTACGGTCAGTATTTCGTTGAGTATATTCGTGACAAGCAGGGTCATATCGTAGGGTTGAAAGACACGTTCCAACCAGGCTCTATCTTTACGATTACGTTGGAAGGTCTTAACGCCACGCCAATGTATTACAAGCTGTCTGTGGACCAAACCAACCATATTGAAATCCTGGATAACAAGGAAATCGTGTGTTTGGATATGCAGTCCGACCGCTACCGCTATTCCTTGTCGTCTATGAACGTGTCCTTGCAGTCCAGGGACGCAGTTATCGCACAGAACGGTAGCCTGGGTCGTCCGTTCTGCTTTGAAATCTACGACAAGCTGACCGCCCTGGAAATGTTGGAGCAGTTGGACCTTGCGTCCATTAACGCTTCGCTTCAACGTAACTCCCTTGTGTCCGTTACGGCTCCCGACGGTCTTGACCTGGAACAGTTGAAGGAATTTACAGCCTGGTATGAAAAGGCGATAAATAATACGGGTGGTGATACGGTCACGTCCTATAACCTTGATACTATCCGTATGTATGCAGCCGAAGCCACGAAGCTGCGTGTAATCCCGCAGCAAAGTCAGCGTGGGGCTATCGCTGCTTCCCTGGGTGCTGCCGAAAACGCAAGCGTTGAGGGTCTTCCCGACCGCATTAACAACCTGCGTAACCTAATCCTGGATATTAAGTCCATTCCTGCCGAATTTATCTTTACGGGTCGTGACGAACAGAAAGTTGGCGGTGCGTTAAGACGCTACGCCCGCTATGCCCGAAAGGTAAAGGCGGGGCAGGCTGCGTTACAGGCATTCCTGGAAAAGATTGTTACCGACCTGCTCAAATCCTACGGGCACGACGTTACGGGCAACCTTGTTATTCAGCAGTATTGTGCTATCAATACGTCCGAACTTGACCGCCTGGAATATGCGGACGCTTCCGCTACGGTTATTAGCAACGTCTTTACAGTTCTTGATACGATTGTCAATAACGAAAAGATTGCACCTTACGTCAATATCAAGGCTTATATCGCTTATGTGGAATCGCTGCTTGATGGTCTTGCGGGTGCTTCGCAGATTATTAACGTGGACGTTAATAACGCAGACGCAAAGTCCAATAGCGGTAAGAACGCACCGTTAAAACAGAATGGCTAAAAAGGATTACATTTACGTTCACGGCAAGCCCATCCACGCAAAGAAGCTGAAAGAGGCTTGCGAGTTCAACAAGGGCTGCTCACAATACATAACAGCCCGTAAGAAAGCCCGTGAGCGTTCCAGGCAAATCCGTGAAAAGAACGGTCCGCAGTCTATGGAATGGGTGCAGTCCGCTCTTTTCCTGTATGCCTGTAAGAAGTATGGATTGAGCAAGGACTTGAAGCGGGCGATATGGGCTTACACCACAGCTATGGTCGTGAAGTTGGAAAAGTTCGTAGCCGACTCCGAAAAGATAGCTAGTCGTGAGGGTATCGCAGACACGTTCCATTGGGTCGCCTTACAGCTCCGTGCAGCTATTCGTCAACATACAAAGCTGCTAGATATGTTCAAGGACGAAGACGTGGAAATCCCGCCTTTGTCAAAAGAGGGTAGCTGCATAAGCGGTATTACGCACCACCCGACGGACAAGGACACGGACGAAGCCGTTACCTATGTCTTGACGGATTTCAAGCAGCAAAATCCCGAAGCCGAACACCTGCTTCCTAAAAAAGACGAAATATAATAGATAGCTTATAGTGCTATGTATGTTATTGGGAAATGGTAGCCTCGGTGAGCCGTGCCCATAGACAAGTTGGGCGAAGGAATACGTGAGTATGTGAACTATTTAAGCGTAGAATTGCTTAAATGGATTGTTTTCGCATCAACGGGTTTGCGTGTGTCCCACTATCACTAGCGGGCATAGTGGCAACTCCCTCAACGGTGGCTTGTTCCAAGCACACGGCTCTCTTTGACGAGCCAATCATCAAGACTACACGGGCAGAATGAGTGTCCCTGTCCATAGTATAACCACAACCGCACTTGTAGGTTCTATCCGCAAGCGTGGGATGGTTTATACATCCACAGGCAGGACACATCTTTGTGGTTGGTTCCCATTTGGAAATTTTGAAACTGCGACCGCTCGCTTCCAATGCGACAAGTCGCTGCTTCAATGACCCAAGACAGGATGATTGAACCTGTTTTCCAAACAAGCCCTTCTGCCACCCCTTAATCTGCTCGTCTTGAAAGTAAATTACATCATAGTCGGTCGTTAATTTGTGGTATATCTTGTTGGCGAAGTCTTTTCGTCTATTTGCCAATCTTTCATACTCACGCCTTAATTGACTCATACACCTGTAATACCGCTTTGACTTCTTCTTGTTCTTCTCAACTCCACGCTTGTTCAGTTTGCGTGACAGAAATTTTAGATAGTCAATTTCTCGCACATCACATTTGTATTTGTCACCGTATGACGTTGTTATGGAATCCTTTATGCCGAAATCAAGACCAACGTTCTTGTGGGTAGGAATCCTTTTGGATTTCGGCAGCATAACGCTAACTTTTAAGTAATAGCCACTAGCCTTACGAACAAGTTTAGCGTCTGCTATTTCAAACTTCTCAAACTGCTGTAATTGGTCAAGTCCGTGAACACGTAGTTTGCGGAATCCTGGAATTGTAATCCTGCACCCGTCCAGGATTTGTGTGTAGCCCGTAATGATAGGCAGGCAATTAACTTCGGATTTGAATTTTAATGCCCCGACCTTGATACCCTTCTTCTTGGCTTTTGCAAGGTTCACAATGTCTGTTCTCTTTTGGGCGACTGTCGCCCTGTGGAGAACGGACGGGAGTGAAATAGTGTCTGTTATCGGGTTCTTGTCCTTGTCGTAGTGAACTACGTTCTTATGTTCCGTGTATTTGTAATCAAACAGGGAGATGTCTTTGCTCTTGTTGGAGAGCGATAACATATCGTTCACGACCCACTTTGCTTCCTTGAAGCATTGGGCTAACTTCGTAAATACTTCTTTCGGGTTATGCCGTATGGAAACCTTGAGTTCAAAGACACGGCAAACCTGTGTTTGCCGTCTAGCCCTTGTTTCGGAAATGGACTCCCGAATCCTGGCTTTAGTGTCTTCGCTTCTTACTGTTTCCATAGATTTGACTTAAACGGACATTTCTCAATATCTAACTCAAATATAGATTATTTTGTGGCATAAAAGAAGCTATTTATTGCTTATATTCTGCTAGAGGGTCTAGCACATACCCTAAAGAGGACGTGTCTGCAACAGGATATATGCCATTTTATAAATATATAACAGATAATCTATTGCAAATAGGGCGGTATTATGTTATATTTGTAGTGCGACAACCACGTAATTTGATTCTTTTATAAAGATAAAGGATTGGTGGTATGTCAAGAAATGTGCCGAAGCGACGTTGGCTAGATACAGAAATCCTGGAAGTGCAAAAGGGTAATGTCCCCGAAGGGCGAACCTACTTGCAGGCTGCGTCCTATGCCCACAAGCACAATATCCCCTGGAAAGAACTTCGTAAGAACACCTGCAAGTGGTGGTGGACCCCCGCAGAAGACGCTGTGTTAATGTCGGGAAACATTGTTCCGAACCGTTCCTGGGAATCTATCCGACAGCATAAAGAAGCCCTGGGAATACCCCGTTCGGCAAAGCCCCGCTTTTCCGATTTCAAGGCGTTTAATGAAAAGAACAGGAACGCTATAAACATTATTCACAGGGGAAAGCCGAATGCCCAGGAAGAAGAAACGACCCAACCCGTTTGACGAACTGTGCAAGTGCCTGGATATGCAGGCTACCTTTGACGACAACGTTAAGCGTGTTTATGCCCTGTTGACCAAAGGCGAATTTGACCTGCATATCGTCGCAGAAATCCTAGTTGAAGCTGCGACAATGCCCGTCCTGGCTCAAGAAAATCTAAAACTCTGTGCTGCCGTCAAGGACCTTACGCACAAGTTGGATATTGCCGACGAGTGCATTAAGGATTACTCCGAAAGACTGAAAAACGCAGCCATAGCTTCGCAGGAAGGCGTTACGGTTGAAGACGAACACAGGGCTGTGCGTTTCTTGAAGTTTCCAAAGGGTCCCGCAGTAAATTGACGCTGTATAACTATATACCTAGTAAGAGGTTTTTATGGCACGAAAGTTTGTCTTTGATATTGAAACTACTCCCCGTCCAGGCATAATGGACACGTTCTACCCTATGTGGGCTGAAACAAAATATCCTGGCAAGGAAGGTCAAGAGTTGGAAGATATGGCAGCACTACACGCTGAATTTGGAATGGTGTGTGCTATCGCTATCGGTAACGCCTTGACGGACGACCCCCCGACGGTTCACACCGCAGGTAGTGTTGAAGAAGAAAGTTACCTGTTGGAATCCGTTAGCGATATTTTTGACAGCGAAAATGCTATCCTAATCGGTCACAACATTAAGGGTTTTGATATTCCCTTTATGGCGAAAAGGTTTATGGCACAGTTGGGCTTTGTTCCCCGTGCCCTTAACTTCGGTGGCAAGAAACCCTGGGAAATCCCGCATATTGACACTATGGAACTTATGCGTTTCGGTGGCGGTGCGTCTATGTCCTTGCGTTCGGCTTGCCTGCTGCTCAATATAGAAGACCCGAAGGGTTCCGTGTGCGGTTCCGAAGTTCCGCAGTTGTTCCGTGAGGGCAAGACGGATATTATCGGAAATTACTGTGCGGGCGACGTTGTTGCAGAACGTTTAGTTTACAGAAAGGTTATGAAGGCTTTGGCTTAATTTGCAGTGAGGTTTTTTAGTGCATCGTATATACATTGGCATTGACAATGGCACGTCGGGAACTATCGGTTGGCTTGGCGACGGCATTGAAACGGGTTTCGCTGAAACCCCTAAATTTGTAGAACAGTCCTACACGAAGGCTGCGAAGAATATCAGCCGTATTAAGCGTTCCGCTTTGCGTGAATTGGTCTTGAAGATTTTGGGCGATAATCAGCCGTGCGAAGCAATCGCAGTCCTGGAACGTCCCCGTGTGAACCCGAAGCAGTTTGTCACGACGCTTTCGGCTATGCGGGCGTTGGAAGCGACGCTTTGTGTTTTGGAAGACCTGGGTGTTCCGCTTACCTATACGGACTCCCGTCCGTGGCAGAAGAAAATGTTGCCCCAGGGCATAAAGGGTTCTGCCGAACTCAAGAAAGCCTCAAAGGAAATCGGTTGCAGACTTTATCCGCAGTTTGCGGACGCTATCCGTAAGCATAAGGACGCAGACGGTTTGCTTATTGCTGAATGGGCTAGTAGGGAGCGTCTATGAGTAGTATAATTGAGCAGCAGGATTTGGTGGCAACCCCTGTTGACATTGAAACGTTCGTAAAGGACCCGCAGTATCTAGGGAATATCGTTGGCGATGGTATTTACCCGTATTGGTTGGAGCAGTTCAAGAAAATCTATGCTGCCTCCGATGGTTCTCCGTTCTTTTTGTCGGAGTATAGCGAAGTCCTGTTTGCGGGTGCTTTGGGGGCGGGCAGAAGTTTTGCTGCTATCGTAGGGTTCCTGTATGAACTCTATATCCTTACGCTTGTAAAGGACCCCCACAAGAAATGGACCCTGCTGCCGACTACACCGATTGATTTGGTGGTCATTACTGCGGACGCAAGCAACACGCTTCTTTCCGACCGTATCTTGGACTGCATTAACGTTTCCCCGTATTTCAAGTCTATTTTGCTGCCGAATAAGGGTTCTGCTCTTGAATCCAATATGTTCCCGAATCACGCAGGTCTTGCTGTTGTTGCTAACAATCGGTTCTTGTTGGGACGTGCTATTTTCGGTGCTATCGTGGATGATAGTTGCTTCCCGCAGGAAAAACCACTGTGCGATTTATGGTTTAAGAATATATCCGAACTATACACTTGTTCGTGGCGACGTGGGTTTTCCAGGTTTGGCTGTGCAGGGACTACACCGCTTCGTATGTGGGTAGCTGTGGCTTCAAGTTCTCCCTTGTATGCCCTGGTTGATGAACGTAGAAAACGTGGCTATGGCATATACTATGTTTCTCCGTCTATTTGGGAAGCACAGGCGTTTAAGGGTGTCTATTGCGGTGATACGTTCTCCGTGTTTGTCGGTTCCGATACGGAACCCCCGAAGATTGTCACGGATATAAACGACCTTGTGAAATATAAGGACAAGATTATCCAGGTCCCTGTTGAATATCACCAGGATTTTGAAAAGAATATCCGTGATGCTGTTCAAGAATTGGCGGGCATCCCTGTCGCAAAGTTTTAATCACAAAAACCGCTGTGCATTACAGCAAAGGAAACACTAAAATGGCTACTAAAAAAGTCGCACCGAAAACCGAAACCAAAACTGCTCCGAAGAAGGAAGTCAAGTCTGCTGCCCCGAAAAAGGAAGGGAAGACCGCTCCGAAGAAAGAAGTCAAGGTAGCTCCGAAGAAGGAAGTCAAGTCCGAAATTCCGACTACTTCTGCCCCGAAGATTATGGCTAAAATGGTTCCTGCAAAGAAGACCGCTCCGAAGCAGGACCAGGACTACGTTGTTCTTGAACACGACCTGCTTACGAAGAATTACACGATGATTATTCACGAAGCAAATTTCAAGTTCAATGCCCCGCACCATTTTAAGGTTATCGCAGCACAGCCCGACACTGACGGTGAACACAAGGGACAGAACCGTGTCGTTGGTATCGTGAACTTCCAGGAAGGTCCGATTAAGGAAAACGGTGTGAACGGTGTTGCCAACGAAGACTTGCTTGGTATGGTTCTTTGCCGTTTGGAAGGCTTCCAAAACAGCGAATACAAGTGCCGTGAAAACGCCCTTGCTATTACGAAGATTGAAGAAGCCCTTATGTGGCTCCGCAAGAGAACTAACGCCCGTGTGAAGCGTGGTGTTGAAGGCACGTCAAAGGTTTAATTGGGGGAAATGCAAAATGGCTAAAAAGAAGACCGTGAAGACTGCTCCCGTAAAGAGTCTTGCAGAAGTTATCGTTGACCTTGAACTTGAATTTGACGAAATCGCAGGGAGGGTTGAAAAGATTGACGCTTCGTTGGACGATGACGACTTCTGTGATAGAATTGGTATTGAACATACTAACTTGCTTATTCAGCAACGCAACGCTATGTTGGAATATCGTGACAAGTTGGGCATTCGCCTAGCCTTGCTCCGTCGTGCGAACGCAAAGGCTGTAGAAGCCGAAATTAAGGAAAAGGCGGTTAAGGCTTAATGGCTGACTCCACGCAAGATACGCTCGCACACCGTCAAATGGTCGTGGATTTCGCTACGGACTTCTGCACGTCCCTGCTTGAACGTGCAGACGGCTATGGCGACAAGACTATTTCCGACGCTGCCCTGGATTTCTGTAATGACATAATGGATAGGGCATACCGCCACGACGAATCTAAACTGCACGAACCCGAAAAGGAACGTTTTGATTACGTCGGGACGCACCAACATTTGTCAAAGCACACCTACGGTTCCGACGAATATAAGAAGTCCCTTGAATACCTCGGACCCGCATTGGACCACCACTATAAAGAAAACGACCACCACCCGCAGCACTTCCCCAACGGCATTAGCGGTATGAACCTTATGCAGTTGGTTGAAATGTGGCTTGATTGGCTTGCTGCTTGTAAGCGAAACAAGAATGGCAATATCTATCAATCCCTGGAAGTGAACAAGGACCGCTTCAAGATTTCGGACCAACTTTATAACGTCCTGCTAAATCAAGCTGACGTGGTTGAATCCGACAAACGTGGCGACGGTTCTACGAACCTGTTTGGTCTTGTTGAAATGTGGTTGGACTGCGTGGCAGCTAACAGCCGTGACGAGTCAAAAAGCATTCACAGCATTGTTGAATCCGACATTGACCGCACACTGCTGTCCGAACAACTGTATAACATTATTTGCAATACAGCGAATACATTTGAACCGCAAGGATAACTATGGCTAAAACCAAAGAAACTATCTGCAACAACTGTAATTCAAAGTCCTACTGTGCGAACAAGGCTTTGGGCGTGACGGATTGTATCAATTACAATAAGTTCCCGAAGCCGTCCGCAGACGAATTTAAACGATGAACGCATACGCTAACAAGCTGCTTGCAAGAGCCGAGGGAATTTGGCACAATCTAGGGTTGGCACTTCAAGAGAAGAAATCCCTTGAACACGACGGCTACACGTCCATATCGCTCTATTTTGACCGTATCACACCCGCCCAGGCTGAAATGCTTGTTTCTCAAATGAGCAAGGCTTTCCGCAGGGCTAACGTGTATTGGAAAGAAGACGAGCGTGGGACGAAGATTTGTGTTGAAATCCCGCCTATGGGTTCGGGGACCCCCGTTCCTATGAAACGCAGTTGCAGGTAGTAACCACTTTGTTTATATTTTGGGAGCAGGACGGTTTGTAGCCATTCCGTCTTGTTACTTCCATAAGGGTGGAATAGCCCTACGTCGCTACTTTGGTAGCAGGCTCATTGGCGTGGGGCGGGGCAGCGTAGTTCTCGGTTTTCTACGCTGCCTTTTTCTTGACAGCCACCAGGTAATTTGTTATATTTAAGGGACCTAAACAAGAGGTTCAAAATGCCCATTACGATTATCAGTGTTACCGAAAACCCGCTTCAACTCATAGGTGAGTCCGCAGGTATTTGTTGGAATGCACCCGTTGACGACCCGCAGAAGAATATCCTTCGTGCGATTTCCTGCATTGAAGCGGACCACGGGCGTGTCCTGGAATATCCCGATATTACGATTGTGATTGACGGTAAGTCTGCCCGTGCGTTCCGTGAACTCTATACGCACATAGGTGGGGGACCTACCCGCTTGCAATCGTCCACCCGATATGTTGACGAAAGCAACTTTAAGTATTATACGCCCCCGTCTTGCCAAAAGGACGGTGTGCGTGAAGTTTACGAAAAGGGTATGAAGCAGGTTGCGGAATTTTACGGGGAGCTTATTGAACTAGGTGTTCCCCGTGAAGACGCAGCTAACGCCCTGCCGTTGGGTATGGACTCAAAGGTGGTGTGGAAGATTAACTTGCGGTCCCTGGTGAATTTTATGAACAAGCGTCTGTGCAGCAGGGCACTGCTTGAAATCCGACAGTTTGCAAACGAACTGCGTTCTATGCTTATGGGCAGGAACGTGGAATGGATGTGGATTTGCGAAAACCTGTTTGTTCCGTCCTGCGAACGTTACAAGTTCCTTAACAAGAAAATGTGCTTCTGCATTGAAAAGAAAGGGTGCGGTCGCCACAAGTATATCAAGGATTTTACGCTTGACTGACGAAATAGATTGGAAAGCGGTTCGTTGCCGTATTTTGGAAACGCCTGTGGTGGTTCCACCAAAGAAGCCGTCCCGAAAGGTTGACCCCGAACAGTCCAGGGGAAAGGGTAGGCGTTTTTATGAAGCCCATAAGGACGACCCCGATTTCAAGGAAAAGAAGTCAATCAGCAATAAGGCTTACAAGGACGCTCACAAGGACGACCCCGAATACAAGGCGAAGAAGTCCGAATATAACAAATTATACAAGTTGGCTCACAAGGACGACCCCGTGTATAAGGCTAAAAGAGCCGAGGCTTGCAGGCGATACAGGGCTAGAAAGCGACTTGCTGCCTAATCAGCGACTTACCCCGATACCACGTATCGGGGTTTTTAATTATATTTAGGTTGAATAAGAGGAAGCTGACTTATGGCTAAAAGAATACCCGCTAAACAAGTTGTCCGTGCAGGGACTAAATCCGATTTGCGTGAAAAACTTATTGACCGTGAATTGGGTTTTGAACCGACTGAATTTATGCTGTATGTCAAATACGGGGACGAAATCTACCCCGCAGGTGCCGTGAGCATACCTGCACCTGGGTCAAACAGCGTGTATATGGGTAAGGAAGACGGGACTATGGGTTGGGCTGACTTGCCCGCTACACCCGCCCCGTATGACGAAGAATTGAATGTCTATGAAAGCCTTGATGGTGTGCCGTTCGGAGCTGCGTTTGCCTATAAGGACTCCGAGGGTAACGACATTCAAATGAATGTGTATTATAGCCCCCGTGTCCGTGAACGCTACGGTCGCCTTGTAATTGTAAATGAAGAAGTTTCCCATTTGGCTAGTGTCCGTATTGGGTCCCGTGATTCTGCCTGGATTGGTGCTTTAATGCCTACTACGGCACCATCCCCCGATGGTGTGTTTAAGAAGGGCGACATTCTAATGGTGGACAGCAACTTTGGCGACCACGGACCTATGCTTCTTTGGAAGCACCCCGAATCCGACGACGTGCGGGAAGCGTTGCCTGGTAAAATGCTTGTCGTGACGTATGGTGAAACCACCCAAGCCGTAATCAATGCTGCTATCGCCAACAGGTATATTTTGGTGTTGGAGTATTTTGAGAACGACAGCACGGTTCCGCTGTATGCCTATTATTCGCATTCAACCGATGCGGGTCCTGTGTTCCGCTCTACTGTGTATAGCAACGGGACCGTTAAGCAGTTTAGCGTTCTATACACGAACCAATGGGTCACTGAAATTGTTCCTGTCAATAAGGTGTTTGTAGCCGTTAAGGATTCTACCACCTATGCCGAATTGAACACCGCTTTGGCTAACAACCAAATGCTAGTGTTGGAGTATTATAATGAAGGCTCCACAGTCCCGAATTATGCGTATTTCTATGGTTCTAGCGATGCGGGTGTCACGTTCCATACACTGCCCGATAACAATGGTAATTACAAGACGTTCACGCTCTTATATACGAACCAATGGTCCGTTGCGGATGAATGCGTGTGCAACGTGTTCGTTGCAACGTATGGCGTGACTTCTTCGCAGGACATTAGAACCGCTGTAAACAGTAACAAAGTCGTCTTGCTGCAAGGTGTCACAAGCGGACAGATACATATTGACTTTATACTGACTGAAATGGTTGACGGGGCTAACCCGACTTATTTGTTCTGTTCCCCGTTGAACAGGTTTGGGACTTATTATTGGGCAGCGTTGGACGGTTCTACCTGGACTAATGGCGTCAAGTCCACTGCCATTGAAACTACAAGTAGTGGCTCAATCATATCAAGTTCTGTTTCCGAAACGGAACAGACTTTGCTTGAAGTTAAGCCCGTGTCTAGTGGTGCAAGTTCCATTGATTTCACTATCAAAGGGTTCGTCTATCAAGGTAAGTTTTCGTTTAGGGTCTATTCTAACAACTTGAGTTCCGTTCGGTTTGTTGGAACGAAGCACACGGTTAGAAACGACCAATCTAATCCGTTGAATGCCGTGGTCCTGTCCGACAACACCTTGACCATTCCTAGCAGCGGTTACGCAAGTTATAACCCGATTGAGGAACAGGAAAGCGTCAATACTAATACGATTGTCACGCTTGACCTTGTTGTGGAAGTCAATGGGACTACCTATGGCAACCTGCGAATCAAGAAATTTTATAGTAGCAGTGCTAACCGTGTTTGGGCTACCTACGATGGATTTTAATTCGGGGTGTATATGCGTATAACAAAAGTAAATCAAAGGATTTCACGCCTGGACGAACAGTTAAACACGCTGCTCTATTTGAAAGAACACCCGAAGCGTCGTCTGCACGAATCGTTGTCCGATTGGGCTGACCGTGAAGTTGAAATCGCTTGCAAGGGTGCCGACGGTTATGGGGCGGGCTGCTACAAGTCTGCATTAAAGGCATTCCGTTCTCTTATGGAAGACGGGCATAGTGGTTTTTCTATTGGTTGCACAAAGGCTATTTTGAACAGGCTTATTGACGGCAAGCCCTTGACGGCTATCAACGACGTGGATAGCGAATGGTGCGACGAATCCGATTTCTACGGTGAAAGCGGGCACTATCAGCACAACCGTGCGTCGTCCGTATTTAAGACGGTGAACCCCGACGGTTCCGTTGAATACAACGACGTGGATAGGACCGTGTTGGTTGAAGTTGCCGACGACGGGACCGAAACGACCTGGCACAGTGGTTTAGCGTCAAAACTTGTCAATGAAGTTGTTGGTCCGATTACGTTCCCGTATTACCCTAGTGCGAAACCTTATAAGGTTTACGCCCGTCAATTTGACTCCGTGAATGCAGAAGTTGGCTGCTTTGACACGTCGCATATTTTGAAGATTGAAGACCCCGACGGGAATGTTATTGACTGCGAACGCTTCTATGTTGAGGGTGGCGACCGTGGCTTCCAGGAAGTAGGACGTGACGAATACGCTGCCCGTGTGTTGTCATACAGGAATGCCCTCAAAAATAAGTGTAGTAAATAAATAGCATTATGTTGTCTGTGAATTTATTATATTGCGGAGGAACTGAACTATGGAGCAATTTGTGGAAATTCTAACAGGATTGTCTAGCATTATAGGTGTTCCCGCAACGCTTTGTCTAGCGTGGGCTGTTTTTATTATCAAAGACCACGCAAAGCGTATTGAGAAATTGGAAACTGCCCTGGACGCATTTGACAATAAACGAGCCGAGGAACTCAACGCTATCTATGAGCGTATAAATTCTATGGCGGGCGATGTTGCTTTCATTAAAGGTGCATTGTCCGAACGCTATAAGCAGGAGGGTTCTAAATGAACGTCTATGCAATAACTTTGGATAAACCTTGTCTAGCCGTTACGCCTATCGGTGACAGGTATTATAAACTTTCGCAGGACACTACCGTTACGGTTCATACCGATATTGGTTGTCTTGAAATGCTAATCAAGGCGGGATTCATTACGAATTTCCGTAGCGGTGGCAGGTTCGTTGACGGCTTCGTGGACCAGGTGGGCGACGAAAAGAAGTCGCTCATTTACCTTATTCACGACCTGTTCTACACTCCTTGTGACGACTGTAACGGTGAACACCCTGTAACCCGTGAATTTGCCGACGAATTTTTGCGTGACGGTCTTGAATGGGCGGGTATGGGCAAGATTAAACGTAATGTGGTTTATTACTCCGTCCGTGTGTTCGGAAAGTCCGCATACGAAGACGACGACCATCTTACGGACACTAATCGGATTCTGTTTACGTTCAAGTGGTCTGCCAGGGAAGCGGGGTAGTTTGTATGACGCTTACGGAATACTTGAAGCATTTTATCGGTCGCCCCTACATTTGGAGCGGTGACGGGACGGGAAAAACCGCTAATGGCTTTGATTGCAGCGGTCTTGTCCTGGAAGGTCTTTGGGCGTTGGGGCTTTATACAGGCTCCGACGTTACAGCACAGGGACTTTACAATTTTCTTACGAAGCAGGCTAATTGGCGGGAGGGCAATACAGACCACGCCAACGACGGGGACATTTTGTTCTTCGGAAAAGCTGTTACAAAGATTACGCACGTAGCCGTAGCCCTGGGTGACGGCTTGATGATTGAAGCGGGGGGCGGTGGTTCGTCCTGCAAGTCTGCTGCGACTTCTACGGGTTTCGTCCGTGTAAGACCTATCCGTAAGGACGTTGTAGCCTGCGTCTATTTGAAAAAGTAGCCATTGTGCTATATTAAATTGAGAGGGATTGTCTATGGACCTGTTGTGTCAAATAACGTCGGTGGTCTTGTCTATGTGCTTGCTTGTAGCCTGTGTCTATTTGGTGCAGCAGGTCCGTAAGGCTATGGAACAGTTCCAAAAATTTGAGAAGCTGTTTAGGACCCTGCGTGAAGCAAATACAAAGGCACGGTTTATGGCTGTGTCTGTAAAGGACAAGGTTTCGCTCTTTGAAACAACTTTACAGGACTTGCAGGCTCAAATAGACGTTATATTCCAATCGTCAAATAAATCGCCAAAGACCGAGGTAAACAATGGAAACAACGACGCTAGTTCTACTAATCCTGCTGATTCTGTCCTTAATCGGTAACATTTTGCTTGTTATCCGTGTGGCAGTTCTGCGAAATTACCTATCTTTATTTGAAGCGAAGATAGCCGACATTGAAAAGCGACTATCCCCTAAACATTTACAAAAGGAACAGAAAAATGAACAAGAACAAAAAACTGTCCGTTCTTAAAGACCTCATTAGCAAGCGTCGTTCCCGCCCGCAGGTTGCACAGCCGAAGACCGTGAACACCGCTGTCAAGCATCCGAAAGTTGAAGCCCCGAAAGTGGAAGCACCGAAGGTGGAAGAAAAGCCCGTTGAACAGCCACAGGTTGAAGTAGCGGAAACCCCGACGGCTCCGATTGCCGAAGAAGTCCAGGTTGAAGCCCAGGTTGAAACTCCCGTGGAAGTTCCGCAGGAAGAAGCCCCGATTGCCGAAGCCCCCGCTGAAACGGTGGAAGCCGAAGTGAAGCCGAAGCGTCGCAACCGCAGAAACCGTGAGGTTGAAAATGGCTAAAAAGAATGTTGACGAAGTTATCGTCAAGGTCCCGCAGGGGACCAAAACCGTGAAGATTGAATTTGGTAACTCCCCGTCTAATGAAAACGTTGGCGGTAAGGGTTCCCGAAAGAAAATCTGCGACTAACCGAAAAACCGACACCCTATGGATATTCTAATACCGTTCGTTGAATCTAACGACGACGCTTGGCTTGACGTATTCCTAAAAGCCAAAAACTTGCACCCGAAGAATGAAAAGGCACGACAGATTTTCTTTGTGCCTTTTCGTCGTCGGTATTCTAGCCACGGGCTTTTCAAGTATTGGTGGCGGGCGTTGGAACAGAACTACAAGGATTTGGGCAAGGTCCATTTGCTGCTAATGCAGCCCTCGCAGTTCCCGTCTTTCTTGAAAAAGGACGACCCCCGAATTGTGGTTCATTACCATAATGAGTTTATCCCCGACAAGCACCGCCCCTGCTTTAACAGCAGCACCATTGAGCTATGTGCTATCAAGGAATTGGACTTGAAGGGCAATTTCATTTTGGCGAACGACGATATGTATGCGAACGCTCCCGTGGACGATACCTGTTTTGAACAGGACGGGAAGCCGTTGACGTTCATTGAGAGCCGTGACGCTTACGGTGTGTTCAATCAGTTCCGAAAGACGCTTACCAACGGTCACAAGTTGGTCCTGGACCATTACTGCAAGCCCCTGCCTTATTACCATTGGCACCATTTGTTCCAGGTCTATAACGCTGAATTTTGCAAGGCGTTCTTGAACGAAGAATGGGAGAGGATTTCTAGCGGGTTGGGCAAGTGGCGACGGGACCACGACTACAACCATATGCTGCTAATGATGGCACAGAACATTAGCGGTATGGCGGTCCACAGCGAAAAGTTCCCGCATATAGGCTACTTTGAAATGCCTACGTTCTCGCCCCAGGTTTATGCGGAAGCCGACACCCGCCAGGTTGTCTGCTTTAATGACACTACGGGCAAGAATGACAAGACCACCCGTGAGTATTTGGCAAGAAAATACCCGAACAAGAGTTCTTTTGAAGTTTGACGTTCCCTAGAATTATATATATTTAGGGATATGGATTTTAACCACGATTATGACGGCACTAACGAATTGCTCGTTGTGGGCAGTCGTGAACGCTTGCAGGCTTGCAAGTGCGTGATTTTGGCGTTTGGGGATTTGGGTTATACGGACCCGCCCCTGCCCGATTTAAGTGAAGCTATCGGTGACTTTACGGATTACGACGGGCAGACCGCTGTAAAGAATAAAATCCGTGAAATCCTAATCCGCTCGCAGGTAGTCCGTGACGACGAAATCCTGGGCATTGACATAATTTCACAGGTTGGCGACGAAAGGTTCACCGTGGACCTGCAATTAACGTTCGGTAATGAAACTTTTGACGTAAACGGGATAGTGTAGAGGTTAAAGTATGGCTCAACAGTTCTATGACCATTTTGCATTAGCGAACCTGTCCATACAGGAACGCTTGGGGCGTTCCGCAGCCACGCTTAATAAGGACTCCGCAGTATTTGGGCAGCAGACCCGTTCGTTCTTGCAGATGCTTATGTATGGGCTTGACGCTATCACAGCCCGTTCCGCTTCGCACCTGCTCAATATGGACGTGCTGTATAGCAACGACGCTTACTTGCTGAAACTTGCGGAAGGCATTCTGCTTAACAGCGTTGAGTCTATCACTCCCCCGAAGATTAACGCTGCAACTCCGTTCCGCTTTTGGTCGGAACGCTCTTACACCCGTTGGAGTTCGCTAGGGACGATTTCGCTGAAAGACGGGACGAAGACGAACCTTATTGTGTTCAAGATTGACGCAACAGGTCACGTAGAAGGCTCCGACCTGGGGACTGAATACGAAGCCCTTTACTGTGCGGGCGACTACGTGCAGCAGACTATTGACAGCGGTTTTGACGGTTACACGCCTGGTATTTTTGCACCCGTGCTTATTCCCGAAACCTACAAGTCCGTATGGTCGGAGTCCGTTGAAGTTAAGTTGGAAATGGATAGCGACGAAGACCCTATTTATCCGAAACTTGCCTGGTCCCTGGACGAACTTTTGTCTATGCCGAACGCAGACGACGCAGCCTTGATTCAGCATACCGCCCGTGGTATGACGCTGACCCTGGGTGACGGGGAAATCTTTGGCAAGGCTTATAACGGTGGCAGCGGTAAGGCTCATATTAAGCAGGTCATTGTGACCTACGTTAAGTGTGAAAGCCTTGCCCCTGTGGACCATTCTTCCATAAAGTTCAATTCGGACATTACGGAAATGTTCCTTAAAGGTGAAAGCACTCCGTTGCTTTCGCCTATGAACACGGGTGACACCCCGACTTCTTTGCGTTCCCGTGCCATAGCGGAATTTTTCGCTGCAAGCAAGATTACGGACGAACGTGACCTTGTGACCGAGGTTAGTAAGATACCGTTCGTGAAGTCCTGCTATGGACGCAGGGAGTATAATTGGTCTTCCTGGGTTACGGTATCTATGCTGTTAAAGGGCTATAACGATTCTAAATACGGTCGTAACACAAAAGAGCGACTGTTCTTTAACCGTTATAAGTATAGCAACTACCGTCGTTACAATCCTGGTGAAATGGTAGTCTATGGGACGAACCTTTATGTTTGCTCCGACCCGAACCACAGGGGTGTTCCGTCGGCAAAGAACGGTTGGGCGTTCTATATGTCCTTGACGGATGGCAGCAAACTTTCGCAGATTTACCAACGCTATTACCCGTCGTCCTGTGTGTATGACAATGCCACAATCGTGCTTTCGGGTCTAGTGTTGAAGAACCGCAGGTATTGGAGCGAAAACGGTATTTACTACCAGGGCGACGTTGTTTACCATTCAAAGACGAAGCAGCTTTGGCTTGCGTTGCGTGACGGTGGGCAGACTGTTGAACCTGGTAGCGAAGACGACGTGTCGCTGTATAGCGAAAACAGATTTTGGGCTACCCGTGAAGAAGCCGTTGAACTTGACGACGACAGTTCCACGGAGCAGGTCTATAACCTGTCTTACAAGTTTGACGACTACGAACAACTGACACAGGCTATCTTTGAATCCGAAATCAAGGGTTATTTCAACATAGCGGGCAAGTTGGGATTTACGTCTGTTGTGGTTGAACCGCTTGGGCAGGTTGGCGTAAGCGTTGACATTCAATACACCGCCCCTTATACGATGCAGCAGCAGGTCCGAAAGGCTATTGAAGACTATGTTTGCTATCACGTAGGTAAGACCCTGGAAGCCGATACGCTCAACTCTATGCTTACTGAAAGTTTCAACTTGTCGTCCGTCTATGTGACGATTAAGTTGGACTCTGTGGATAATTCGCAGAACGGTATTGAGTTGGTCTTGCCGTCGGCTACCTATGTGCCACCTAGCCTGCTCAATGTATCACTTAAAGAATATCTTGGAACGAGGAAGTAACCTATGGAACAAATGCCTGCTGCTATCGTTGATTTCGCTGCTGCTTTGAAGCTGCTTGGGCAGTCCCAAAGCGACGTTGCCGAAATCGTAACAAAGTGGGACTTAATCTGTAATACCGACACGCCCCGCACTGTTGAAATTCAGTTGTCTAACGGGGTTCATAAGGTAGATAACCTCGCTAAAATCCGCAACGATTTGATTAAGGGTTTGTCCCTTGACGAACCGAAAGTAAAGTCTGTGCAGTTTTCGGCATACCGTGTGAGCGGTAGAATTTCCGCTACGGACCGCATATCTAATGCGTGGCACGAAGACGGGGAAGACCCGTATGAACCTACACGGGTGGGTTGGGAAACTTCGGCACGTTTTGGCAATACGGATATGGAATCTGTGTGTATGCCGACTACGCCCAACATTACCGTGCGTATGAGTGACCTACGCCCCGTTATCTTTGTCGGTTGGGCTACGGGGACGGACGGCAACCCGATTACGACGTTTGACATTCACATAAAGTCTATGCAATCTGCGTGGTCTAGTTCCTTGTATAGCGAAAAGCAGTATTATACAAGGACTACGTTTGTGAATACGAACCCTAACGGTGACGACGTTACGATTAGACTTTGGTATGACGATACTAACCCGAAGGGTTATTTTACCCGTGTGCTGCCTGTTCGTAAGAGTTTCACTGTTCTTGTTTGGGCTGCTCTTGGGCAAAACCTGGTGAACATTCTTGAACTTAAAGAAGATATTGAGGGGGAACTGACTAATGGCTAGTATTGCAGATAGTTCTACTTCTCTTGAAGCTATGAAGTCTGCCAACGACGACTTCGTTGAACTCATTTTGAAGTTGAAGTCCCTGCTTAACGGCAAGGAACCTGTCACGTTCAATATGGGTAAATACAGTATAACCGTGCAGTCCGTCCTGGATTTGATTTCTAACTATAAGGACGGCAAGTTTGACGAACTGTATTTGGGCGGTCAAGGCGTTGGAAAGAAAGTCAAGCTGTCCGTGGACGCTAACGGTAATTTGTGCGTCACCGATACCGACGGCTACAAGGTTTCCGTATCGTGCAGCAAGATAATTTCTGCGACCATTCAGCAGTGCTACGCAAAGTATGTCACTGCGAAAGACGTGCGTATAAGTTCGCTTGAAGGCAGGACTTCTGTTAAGGGTGGTTCCGTAAAATTCTCTAATATGTCTTTTGAGAATTTGAAGGTCAACAACTTGGAAGCACAGAAAGTCAAGACTAACGTTTTGAACGTTGCGTCTGCCCTTAACTGCGACGGCATTCTTCTTACGGGTGTTCGTAAGTTTGCTCCGCAGCTTGTTCGCAGAATGTTCTATCGTGACAACAGCCCGATAGACAATGCAGCGAACTCGGTAGTTATTGAAAACAACGTGTGGAATATGAACGCAGGTGGCGGTAAACTTTCCCCGCTTGATTTTGGGTTCCCGCAGGCAGAAAACCCTACGCAGTTGCAAGCTACTTCTGCGGTGCCCGACATTATTCAAATTTGTGGGAATAATAAGTTTAGTGATTTTGCGACACGTAGTCAAGTTTTCTTTAAGACATACAAGCAAGCTAGGACCGTCCCTGGGAATGTTGCTGCGTATGTGTCTGCTCCGAATAGCGATAGCTACTATGATATAACGTTTGAGGGCAGTAACTATTCGTTTGCTGCTTTAATGGCATTCCCTACGGGTGGTTTTTCTTCTACGCTTACAGAAAAGGGTGCGTTATACCTTACGTCGTTCTCTGCCAACGATATTGGTAAGGAAATCTATTACCAAACCTATGACCAGGATTGGTATATTTACAGGACGATGGTATTGGCGTATTCGTCTGCAACTGCAAAGATACCCGCTGTTGGTTTCGGTGCTTACACGAAAATTCCTAAATACTCTTGTGTGCGGTTTATCGTGGGTTGCACGGACGAAACTAAAACCGAGGGTTCGTCTTCTTCAAGAACTGTAACTTACTCTTTGGATTTATCGTAGCTTATGTTGAACGCTCATACTGCCATACGGACTTTTAGGGAACTTCAATTTGACGTAAAGGCTTTCCTTTACGCCTTGTATGACATTTATCCCGCAGAGGGTCACGAAGACAAGGGCGTTGTTGAAATCAAGTGGTCCGATGGCTCCGTTGACGTTGTTCCGACCTTTGAGTTTGTTCGGGGTATGTGCAACGCAACGTTCTTGAAAGTTATTGTGGGTGGGTTAGCAGAACTAATCCCCGAAATTACGACAATCCCTATCCAGGGCGGTAAGTATCAAAAGACCACGCTCAACCTGGACATTAAGGGTGCCCCGCTCAAAGCTAACTTCCCCGAAATCGGTGATACCGATACGGATTTGACGGTTGACGGTGGAACGATTGTAAAGCTAGTCGCAGACACCGTTGAACTCCCGTATGACGCAGTTATTTCAAAGGTGGAAGCTACCGAAGAACTTTATTCTACTAATGCCGACGCTACGTCCGCTGAAATCGGGCAGCTTTATCTTGAAAACGGCAGCATACTTACACGGGGCGACTCCCCGTATTCCTATCCGTTTACGCTTGACTTGTCAAAGGTTGCGTGGAACCAGGCTTTGCAGTTGGGGACCAGGTTTAGAGGTTCGTATGACTTATCCTGCTACACGCAGACGCAATACAGCGGGAATGCCGTAGGGTTGTTTAAGGTTACGGGTTATTTTCGCTACGATACTGTAGGCTATGCCGAATACGCAGGTCATTTCAAGCGTTATCACGCAGGTGTTATCGTTGAAATTCCTGTGTTCAAAAGCATATCCTATGGCGGTTCTGCAAGGGGTGGTAGTTACACTAACATAGAGTTTGAAACCTACCCTATGCCAAAGGTGAATTACCCCAATTATAGTATGACCGAGGAAATGCCCGCTTCGGAAATTCCGAACATAGTTATGCTCTATCCGTTCAAGGAAACCCGAACAAAGGACCATTGGTATGGCACCTGTTATATGACGTTGCGTGAACCTACCGAGGACGAACAGGATAGGATTGTGACTGTCCGCAACCCGACTTCAAAGACGCTCAAACTTTGCAATGCCTGGGCGTTTTCTACGGCTGACAAAAAACGGAAAACGACTAGGGGTGGCTCTAATTGGATTAGCTCTGCTGTAAGAGCAGCCACGGATATTGCTGTCGGGTTTAGTAGCCCATTAGTGGGTGCAGTCATAGGCGGTGCTTCTACGACTACACAGGACGATACGGTTTACGGCTCCGTTGAAGATTTGAACTATATTGAAATCCCCCCGTTTTCGGCAATAGATTTCCTGTTCCAATGGGAAATTAAGGGTGGACTTCTGTATGCGTATATGCTCCCAATGTTTATGCCGTTGACGGGCGACGGTAACGATTAAGGGGTTTGCTAATGAACGATTTCATTGATACAAGTTACAAGCGTTCCTACATTGTAGTGTCTGCGTCCGCAGACGGTGTTGTTCTTCGTCCTGTTGAAGACGAAACCTTGCTGTCCTATTGGCGTGAATTTTTGTCGGGCTACATTACGGACCCGCTGCCCGAAGACGTGACACCGATAATCACGCTCACGCAGTTGCCTATTGAAGTTTTGAAAGTGGACGCTTACGTGGATTACGTCGTTGAATATCCCCGTGTGTCCGTGTCTTACGGTAGCTATTCCGTTGACGTATCGGATAGGGTTTCGGTTAATCACCCGAATCCCGAAACGCCTGGGTTGTATGCCCTGGACTTCACTATTTCAGTGAGTGGCGAAAAGACTACACCGATTTGGCGTTCCTGGGTTTCCATTGAGGAACCCCCGTTGCTCCGACATATCGTGACCCCGTGGAACCGTTCTAATAAGGCTCTTGCGGATTTGAACCGTCTTGTCATTGAGCCACAGTTTAACGAGGCTCTTTACGAAGCGGGTGTGCCCATTTACAACTTTCAACAGGCTAATGCTCCCGCAGCGGTCAGTCAGTTTGCTGCGTTGAAGTATAAGGATGCCCGTGCTATCGTGATTGACAACCGCCTGTTCATTTCGGGTCCACGTCTGCCTGTTGGAACCGAAGTGACCGTGAACGGTATGACCCGTATGTTGGGCGTTACACTTGTGTGCCCGCAGTTCTCTAACCAGGACGTTTACACAAAGGGCGACGTGGTTAGCTACTGTGGTTCGGACTACTACGCACTTGACGACGTTCCGACAAGGAAATACCCCGACCCGAACGACGACACAAAGACTATAACGGGTAGCGTATTGCCAACGGCTACTTTTTCCGAAGACGGGGTGGACCGCACGTATTGGTTGCGGGGTTGCTATTATTCCGTCGTTCCGATGAATTTGCCCGACGGTGAGTATGAACTAACGTCGCTGTGGGCGGTCCTGGACGTGAGCGGGTATATGTTCAAAATGGACCTGCTCCGTGCGTTCCCCGTCCGTCACTATTGGGGTCATTACGACCGAAAGTATTTCCTGGATTACGCAGCGGGCGACCTGGTGTCGGTTGTTGACGACAACGTAATTACGCTTTATCAGCGAAACGAAACGTCCATAGCCGAAGACGGTATTGAAGAAGCCTATCGCCCAGGTCACTATTTGAACCCGCATTGGACGGAAGTGTATTCTGCGTCCAATAATTCTATGCTGCGGGACCCGATTATTAAGCCTTACACTAATTCCACGAATGCGGTAATCAGTAAGACGTGCCCCGCCCGTGAAGAAGCCTTCCGTATTTATGCGAAGTTGGTGGATATTCCGTTCGCACTTGTGGACGCATTGGGTTCAAAATACAGCGTCCTGTTATGGGCGTTGCTTTACAGGACCCGTGAAACGTTCCCAGGCATTAAGGCTGCGATGAACGCTATCGGTATGGAATTATCCAACCTGCGTAGGGCTAGTCCGTCCGTTGTCTATTCGCAGTATAGCGAGGGTGGTATTCAGTCCGAAATCAAGGATGTTTATACCGAAATCGGAAAAGTCAAGGAAATCGCAAAGTCCGTAAAGGCTGACAAGGTTTGGACCGAGGGGCGTTCCTTGCTGTATAAGGACGACCCCGACGTTGACGTTCCGTGGATTAGGTATTCGCAGGAAGGCGAAGACCCCGACACCGTTTGGATTTACAAGCGTAACAGCGGAACGTCGGACGCAGGTAGTTGGGAAAAGTTCTATTCGTTTGTCCATATCGGCAGCGATAGGGATATTTCGGAATATGACTACTCCGTGAACAACCGCTATTACAGGGCAGACGCAAGCCTGTTGGACCGTTTGGCAGAAGACGGTGTTATTGATATGGGCGACGGTTTGCAGTGGATTGACGACGACACCTTTGTGGGCTTGTCGCTCGCACTCACTACGCTGCTTTCCTACGAAATCCCGATTTACATTTATTTCCGTTTGAAGGTCCGTCTTGCGACCGTCGGTCACACCCGTCTGCGTGGGATTTCAAAGCCTGTGTTCTTGCAGGATGCCTGGGGCGGTCCTATCGGGCTTAAACTGTTCCCTGGCAAGTATTTTGATTTTGTCACTATGGAAGTCGTAGAATGCTACCCGACTGTGTTCTACGTCTATGCGGACGACCCCGAAGACAAGCCGTCAAGTGATAGCCCCGACACGGATTGGACGAAGTGCGTTGAGTTCGTGGATATGGGCACCTACCGTTATTACCCGTTTGACAGGGCTGTTTACTTGCGTATAAAATATACGGGTGACAACGCTTCGCTTATTTACAGGGTAGCCCGTGGCATTGATTACGACGATAGAGAAGAGGGCGTAACCCGTTTCAAGTGGTGTTGGACTTCCCGTTACACAATCGGCTGTCTAGGCAATTCCGAATCGCCAGGAACAGACGATTACAAGGCACGTCCAGGCGACCACGGTTTTGACGGCTTTGAAGACGCTACTCAAATGAACCCGACGGACAACGACCGCCACGGCTCCGATATTTACTTGTGCAAGGGTATCGCTGCCATTACGTTGCGTATCGCTACGGATAACTTGAAAGTGACCGCAGAAGCATTTCAGTGGCAGTATATTTTCAATGACCCCGAATGGACTATGGGTGATACGGAGGACGCTTTGCGGTTTGCGGGTTGGCACCCACTTGACGGTGTGAAAATGATAGGCTGTTGGGTTGGTGACGTTGCGTCCTTTAAGAGTATGATTTACAGGGTTACGTCACCCGAAGTAAGCAATTTGGAATGTCAGTGGGACACCGACGAACCTACCTTAAAAGTCCGTGGTGGCATTCCACGCTTCCTGTATCTGTGGGACCGCCAGGGGTTTATTAGGGGTATGCTTATCGTCCCGTTCACGGACCGTTTGGTTGACAAGATAGACAATCCAGGCGAGGACGATTGGCAGTTCAAGTTTACGTTTGAAGAAAACGACGAATAAAGGTATATTTAGAGTATGAGTAAGTTCAAGAGAAACGAAGCAGCCGAACTTGACGCACAGGCGTTGAAGCAATACACCAACAGGAATTTGCCTGCGGGTTATTCCGCTGCGGTGTCTGCCGACGACAAGGGTGTGACTATTGACGTGTATGACAGCGACGTTATGGTTCTGTCTATTCCCGTTGGCGGTCTTTCGCAGGGTGCTGCTGAAAAGGCTGTTGACAAAGCCCTGGAGGAATTTTAGTTATGGCAACAAAGTATGATATGCTTACTAACGAGGGTAGCCTTGCGTTAGCCCGTTCGGTCGCTACGGGTGCCAAACTCATTATCCGTGGTGCTACGCTTTGCAACGTTTCTAGCGGGATGGCTTCCGTGGATGATGTCGCTGCACTTAAATGGTCCGATATTTCGTCGTTTGCCCTTGAAGACGCAGACTTGCCCTGCACAAGCTACCTGCCGTGTATGTATGACAGCCAGGGTGCCGAAACGGGAAAGCCTATTGCTGCCCTGGATATTGAGTTTACGTTTATGCCGTCGGGTGACGTTGAATACAACGTTATAGCTGTTTTGGCAGACCTTTACTATATGTTCGCCCCGTTCGCAAAGAACGGCAACTACAAGACGGGTGACACCGTTTGGTATTTGGGCAACAACGACGTGTATGAGTATTACCGCTGTATTGAATCCGTGGATAGCTCCGATTACCCGCAGAACGATACGACCCATTGGGAGTCGGTTACGGTTTACAACCAACTTGACACGTCCGTGTATAACGGCAATCTGCAATACAAGACAATCAGCGACGAACCTATCTTGCTGTATGTTTCAAAGACGGCAGGCGTTGTCAATATCGGTCCCGAAATTGAAATTGACTACAAGGTTCGTTTGTATCTTGAAGGTGTCAAGAACGCTGCGGACGTTAAGGAATACGTTGTCTTTGATACGTTGGGTCCCGAATTTATGGCTTCCACACAGATGGTGCTTTTGGCTGAATTTGCCGACGCTATGAAGCATATCCGTGACGTAGCCGTTGAACGGGCGGGGAGGTCCTAAATGGCTGTTAGTCTGCGTGACGTTCTTGACGAAGAACTTAACATTGAAACCGAAGAACTCATTACGGACGAAGTTATACTTCGTATGTATCGTAAGGCGGTTCATTGGTATCGTAAATACCGTTTGTTCCCCCGCACGAACACCTATAACTATTCCATTGAAAGCGGTGACTACGTTCCCGACATTCTTATGGACCAGGTTGTTACCGTTGACGGTAAGACGGGTAAGTTGTCGGAGTTCGTTGAAACCAGGACCAGGGTGTTTAACGGGACGGGGACAATTATTGTCACTATCGCCTTGAATGCGAACAACGCTTATTTGGCGGGTCTTCCCGAAGAATTGGAAAACCTGTTCGTGTCGCACTGCAAGGTTGTTATAGGTCAACGCTTGAAGTTCTCTAAATACCCGTCGCAGCCGATTGAGTTGGACGGTCCAGGTATGTTTGCCGAGGGGACTGCGGGCGTTGAGTATTGGAAGAACTTTATTATGATTAACCGTGACTGCGACCCCGAAAACATTACGGACTTGCGTAACGAAGCCTATACAGGCATTCCGAAGCCGTATTTCTATTCGGGCAGACGGGTTTGGTAAAAAGGGGATTTTATGGCTAATGTCACTAGGGGCACACTGCTTGCTACTTTAAAGGAATTGCGAAAACATAAGCGACCGAAGGCTTCAACGGCTGCTGTGTCTGTGCAGGCTATTTGCCCGAAGAAGTCCGTTACTGTTGACAAGAATGCCGATTTGCAGGCTTCTATTGAACGTCGCAGAACGTTGCTGCATACGTCAAGTATAGTCCCGTATTATACTACTGAAGAATACGCACGGTTTGTTTCTATGTATGAAGATTTCGTGCAGGACTACGTTAAGAATAAGAAACCCCGTATCGTGGCAGTCGTGAAAAATGCAACAGAAGATTTATCTAACAGAAGTTGTCCTGCTGACTAAAACTACCAACTTGCAGGATTTCAAGGATTGGTTAGAATGGCATTTGGATAAATGCCATTTTGAGCATTGCCATATCTTTGATAATGAAAGCCCCGTTGACATTAAGGGCGTGTGCGACAAGTATGGAAGCCTAGTTACCTATGAACGGATTAAAGGGTTCCCCGACCAATACACGCTGTATAATCGTTACATAAACAGGGATAGTAAGGCGTGGTGGGTGCTACCTATTGACGACGACGAATTTCTGTGGATGCGTGATTTTTCTAATGTGAACGATATGATTTTGCACTACCAATCAAAGTGGCGGGATATGTGCAAGTTGTCAATACGTTGGAAAAATATGTTCCCGAAAGACGTTAATACTGACAGGGGTTCCCTGTCGCTTATGGCATATTGTAGCGAAGCCAACGAAAAGTGGGCTGCTCTGTTTGACGGTGGCAACAAGCCCGTCAAGACGTTTGTTAGGACAACGGGTCCCGTAAACTATTCGTTGGCTACAAAGGAAACGCATAATCCCATTGTATGCAATCAGTTGTCCTATTTGTGTAATGGTGAGCGTCTTAAAGGGAATTGGTATTTTGGGGAAGACACTGACGACGCATTGAAATTGCTGCATTATCAGTTTAAGTCTAAAAAAGAATGGATATGGAAGTGCAACCATAGAAACCGTGTGTCTATGAGTGGCGGTAAGCTATATCAAAAATGTCGGGAGCTTGTATGGAAAAGAATGGTATGACCTGGGAAGAATTTTGTTTGAGCAAAGAACCGCTTGTCAAGAAAATGTTTCCAAAAGCGGATTTGAAAAATCCGAAGACACTGACAGACAAATTGCAGTGGTTGAAAATACACGACTCCACGTTTCTTAAAGCGTTCTGTGCAGACAAGATTACGTTACGTGAGTATTGCAAAATTAAACTCGGTCGTGACCTGTGTCTTCCAATTTTGGCAGTATATAATCGCCCCGAACAGATTGATTGGGATAGCCTACCGCAGCAGTTTGTGATTAAGTGTAACCACGGGAGTGGCTATAACATAATTGTTAAGGATAAGCGGACCTTGAATAAGAGTAAGGTTGTTGCAGCCCTTAACAAGTGGCTCCGCACGGAATATGGGTCCTTGTCGTATGAACTGTTTTATAACTTGATACCCCGCAAGATTTTTATAGAACAGTATGAGGAAAACTTTGGTAAGGCATCACTTACCGATTACAAGTTTGTATGCTTTAATGGAGAAGTTAAATACTTGCAGGTCATAAACGGCAGGTTCACAAAGGATTTACACTTCAACTACTACACTACGGATTTCAAGCCTATGCTTGACGTTAGTTGGAATGCTCACCCCGCCAGGTATGACTTGTTAGACGACAAGCCTAGCAACTACGACGAAATGTTGGAGTTGGCTAAAAAGCTGTGTGTAGATTTTAAGTGCGTCCGTGTTGACTTTTATTCTATTGAGGGTAGAACGTATTTGTCCGAATTGACGTTTATTCCCGCTTCGGGCAATATCACGTATAAGGACCCTACGACAGATTTGAAACTTGGGCGGTTGCTGAAACTTTAGTCCCGAAGAAATAGTTTGCCAGGTATATCGCAATTTTCCTGTGAACATCGTCAACGCCCATTTTAAACGTGTGGTTGTGTATTCGCACGTTACCCTGGCTAGTCAGCTTTTTATTTTTGTTCACGGGCATACATACAATTACTTTGTATTTGGGTTTGGCTTCTATTATCTGTTTGATTTGTGTGTCGTTCAAATAGTATTCTTGCCAATAGCCCGCAGCTAGAATAAAGATAGGGTCCATATGGTCCGCTTTCATTTTAGCCATACGTGAGAAATACTTTTCTTTCACGTAGGGTAGAATGTCTTTACATTTAACATTTGACTTCTCAAAGGTCAGTTCCGATTTATCGGGGTCTTCTATGTAGTGTATATATTGGACCTTTACGCAGTTGTCTATTATAGCCGTGTAGTAGTTACCTGTTTTAACAAATTCTACCTTGTTGAAATCTATGCTGTCATATTTTGTTATTAGTGCGAATATGCTATCAAAGTCTAGTTTAGCCCAACAGAACGGATTGCCGTAAGGCTCTTTTAAGCATAGCTTACTAATGAATGCACTTACACACGAATTACCGATTAAGTTCATTTACACTCCGTTTATTGGTTTGATTTGGTCGTGGAAGTAGCAAGGGAATTTTTTGTAAAGGGCTGCAAATGAGAAGTGTTGAGCCTTGCATACTCTTTTGAAAAATCCGTCGTCTTGAAGATTAGCAATTTTGTAAGCCTTAAATTCTTCAAGGAATTTGTTAAACGTTGACGGGGCATATAACACGCTGCACCCTATTGGGCAGGTTGGGTCTTTCTGTGACATTCTGTAACTAATGACTTGCGTTCCTGTGTCTTTCCAATACGTGTATAGCTTTTTAGCATAGTTGCAAATGTAGATACAGTCGTCGTCCGCAGAAATAACGGGAACGTCTTTATATTTTTCCATAGTAGGTAGAACTTTCTTGAAAGACTTTGTGTTCTTATACACCCAAAGTAATTCTATTAAGTCCTGGTTCACGAAAGCCATAACGCTATCGGGGAGTTCGGCTTCTTTCTTTGGAAATTCTTCTTCGCTTAAAACAAGGACAATGTGGAAGCCAGGGCAACGTTTGTATAGGCTAAACAGCGTCAAGCCCACAGTGTTAATCCTGGCTTTCCAGGAAGTCAAGCTAATAATCGCCTTTTCACCGTTATACTGTTTCATACGATTTTATCAAAAGCATTGGGCGTAACAAGCCCGTCTGCGTTGTCCTTTTGTGAGGGGTTGAACGTCGTCGTGGAAAACGAACGGCAGGGTCTTGCTGCCGACGTTTTCTTCAATCTTTACACCGTGCCTAACCAGGAAATCCGAAAGCACCTGGTCGTCCTGGGACGCAGCTATTTGTTCGTCTGTTAAGGAACCTATGAACTCCGAAATCAGCGTAGGCGACAAACAGTAAAGTGTGCAGGGACCCTGCGTGATTTGCCGTGACCTGGGCGTGTAGCGGACAACACTTGCTTGCGATTTTAGCCACTGCTTGTAAAGCCGTTCGGCATAGTTGCAGGTGTAGATACAGTCGTCGTCGGCAGAAATTACGGGAATGCCCTTATACTTCTCAACCGTGAACACCACCTTTTTGAAAGCCTTGTAGTTTTTCTTGACCCATAGGATTTCAACTAGGTCCTGGTTCACGAAAGCCATAACGGTGTCGGGGAGTTCCGCTTCTTTCTGCGGGAACTCGTCTTCGGATAGCACCAGGACTATATGGAAGCCAGGGCACTGCTTGTAAAGGCTGAAAAGGGTCTTTCCTACCGTGCCTATACGGGCTTTCCAGGAAGTCAAGCTAATTATGGCTTTTTCGCTGTTATACGTTTTCATAGGTATTCTTTAATATAACAAATTTGGGCAAGGTTCGGGAGCCTTAAAATTTTTCAATTATTTTAACAAAACCTATTGACAGCAGATAGGTAATTTGTTATATTTATAGCGTAAAGAGAAAACCACCAACCGAGGATAGCAATATGGCAAAGAAGAAGTTCAACGTTGAATACGTCAGCGAATTTGGTGGGCACCACTCCGTCGTTATTGAATGCAACGACATTGACGAAGTTCGCTGCGAAGCACTTGATACCGTTGACGGTATCTACGACATTGAAAACATTACCGAAATCAAGTAAGGCGGTGGACCTATGAAATACCTGTTAATTCTTGCAGCCCTTTTGTTCACCGCCTGTGCAGAAAACCCGTCTGCACCGTCCACATACGCCAGGGAATGCACCCACAGGTTTGAAGCAGCGGAACTGCTCACAATCCTGTCCGACTCCACCTACTCAATCGGCTCCCACGAATACGTCGCCCCGCCCGACACCCCTATGGGTAACTTCCTTTATACCCGCTCGGAATTTATGCGGAGGATTGAATCCTGCTACAATGACGGCTTGACCGTCCGTGGTGAAATGACAAGAGCCGAAGTAGCCGAACACGCTCTTAACTGTATTACGCCCGAAGACGAAATTGTTGCTCTTATGGGTGGATATGAACTCCCGAAGCCCATAAGCGTCACTTACCTGGGTGCAGATTGCAGGGAATAATGTATATTATACATTGAACTAGGTATGCAAGTATGTGGAAGTCCTTGTGTGCTTAATTGAATTTCAAAATGCCCGATGGACGCTGACTTCCACAATAAGTGTCTATTGGGCATTTGCTATTATATGGTTGAAGTTAAGACATACAGATACAAGTTATACAATCGGGATGCCTTGCAGTATCTTGATAGGATTCTTGTAATTTCAAGTCATATCTACAACCATTGCATAGCACTCCATAGAAAGTATTATGCACTGTATCATAAGTCTTTACACAAATATGCCCTGTCAAAGCATTTAACAAAATTAAAGAAAAGATATACGGAATGGAACGAAGTTCCATCACAGGCTATCCAAGACATTACAGATAGGATAGATAGGGCATATAGGTTATTTTATGCGAAATTAAAAAACAGTATAAAACCTAGCCCACCACATTTTCAAAAATCTTCAAAATACAGGTCTTTTACAACAAAGCAGTGTGGGTATAAATTTCACGACGGAAATAAAGTCCGCATAGGTGTAAAAGAGTTTGCCTATTGGAACAGTCGTCCGTTTGACGGTAGAATTAAAACACTGACAGTAAAACGCAAGAGCAATGGTTACTACATATACGTTGTCGTTGAACAGGAAAGCAAGACCGAAACACTAGCAAAATCGGGTAAAATCGTTGGCTTTGATTTCAGCCTAAACAACTTTCTTGTGGCATCCGACAACAGTGATTGCAGTATTCCAAAATTGATGCGTAAGAACCTAAAATCCCTGCGGAATTTGAGCCGAAAATACTCCCTGTCTAAAGGGAAACGAGGTTCGCTCCACAGGCTACAAAAACTGCACGAAAAGATAACGAATCAAAGGAATGACCTGCATTGGAAGTTGGCACACAGGTTGTGCAAGGCTTACGATGTAATGGTGTTTGAAACCCTTGATTTGGCTAGTATGGATAGACGGTTCAAGAAATCCATAAACGATTTCGGATTCAACGCTTTCCTGTCTATACTAGAATACGTGGCACACAGGACGGGCAAGACCGTTATGTATGCTGACAAATACTTTGCTTCGTCGCAGTTATGTAGTGACTGCGGTTACAAGAACGCAGCATTGAAAGACATAAGAATCCGTGAGTGGGTTTGCCCTAATTGTGGTTCTCACCATAACAGGGATTTCAACGCTGCACTGAATCTACAAAAGGTAGGGGCATCTACCTTTAGCCAATGTTGCTCAAATTGAGCAACCGCTAGAATCCCACGACTTGAATCGTGGGTGTATGCCAAAAGGTCCAATGCACGATTAACGTAATTGTTTGATTCGTTTTATATTTTTATATATTTGACTTGTATGGCTTATAATTTTGACCTTGGGACAAACGCATTGCGTAGGGCTTTAAGCCCCCGAACTTACACGCTACGCTGTAAGGTTTTAGAGATTGGTCAGTTTTATAGAGTTCAATGCACTATGAATGCCAAGGAAGAAGTCCACTTGGACTTTTGGGCGAAGCCCCTGTTGTCCCTGTCATATTCTTACGAAGTTGACGACGAAGTTATTGTTGAGGTCCGTTCCCTGTGCGAAGCCTATATCCTGGGTCTAGTCAAGGAACTAGCCGAAACTAACACCGAAGAGGAATTTTATTTCCGCTTCGGCAAGAATATCGCAAAGGGTCGCAAGGACGGCACCACGTTTGAGTTCAAGGGTGGCGACGACGGGTTCCGTGTGGAACACTCGCCCGCAGGGACCACCGTTGAAACGAAGGGTGTCCTTTCGCTCACGGGCGATATGGTTATGATTGGCGACGGTATGGGTTTAGGCTTGAACTGTAACACAGCCTGCCCGCTAATGGGTATGCACGTCCCGACACAGCAGAAGACACTATTTTAGGGGTTGGTATGAAGACGGTTAAACTTCGGATATGCTGTAATCCCGATGTGTTGGGTGACATACGCATTTTTAGTAGTATGGTTCATATTGCGTTTAACCGTTTTCAAGAGGGGTATTCCGAAAAACAAATCACGGAATACTTGAATGCTAGGTTTGTTGCTAATTGTTGGGTAATCCGTTCTGCTATTAAGGAAGCCCACGTCTTGTTTGATGTTCAAGGGCAGAGGCATATCGTGTTCGGGGGCAAGTGGAACTTAAAGCAATATCTTAAAGGGTTGATAACTAAAGAGCAGTTTAAGAAAAATCGGTATATGCCTCTGTGTAGTATAGGCGAAAGGCAATATGCAGGCAATCGCTTATTTGATTTTGACTTTATTAACAGGGCTGTTGTATTTAAGCCTGGTAAGGGCATCCGTAAGGAAATTCGCTTCTGTCCTGTAAAGAAGAAATTAGCTCAAGAGTTAGCCAAAGTTCAAGAGTTAGCCGAACAGAAGAAAATTCCTGTCACTGTTAAGTTTACGGACAAGCACCTGTTCTTAACCTACGATGAATCCTTGATTTACAACGAAGCCTACAAAGGATTAAAGCACAATCGTGTTTTGGGCATAGATATGAACCCTAATTATATTGGGGTTTCCGTTATTGAGTTTGACGAACACGACGAATTTAAGGTATTGCATAAAGAGGTGTATGACTTAACAACCCTTACAAAGTCTAGTGGTGAAGCAAGCCCTCATACTAAATCCAAGTATTACACGAATAAGTTGAGGCACGAAACGATAGCTATTGCTCACAGAATTAACAAGTTGGTGGATTATTGGAAATGCAGTAAACTTGCTATTGAAGACTTGTCTATCAAGCCCTCCGATAAACAGAAGGGTAGAAATCTTAATCGCCTGTGTAACAACAGGTGGGAACGCCAACTGTTCGTGAATAAGTTGAAAATGCTTGCAGGCATACACAGGTATGAGTTGGTTGAAGTAAATCCTGCGTATTCTTCAATAGTAGGTAACTTTGCATACGGGAATGAAAATACTCCCGATATGGTCGCTTCTGCTGTTGAAATAGCACGTAGGGCATACAAGAAGTTTGAAAAGGGGTGGTTCTATCCCAGGTTTAACGTTGAACGATTTGACGAGCAATGGAAGCAAACGCTGTCGGGAGTGAAAACCTGGAAGGACTTATTCCGAAAAGTCAAAGAAGCGAAACTCAAATATCGCTTTCTGCTATCCGATTATATCGGAAATGCAGTCTTTAGCAAATTTTATAACCCGCACAGGTGGTCGTTTTACCTGTTTGCAAAGTGAGGATATGTATTTTGATGCAGTCTATAGCCATACAAGCTTATTTTGCACGAATGCGTGGTCTTTTTACTAGGCAGGGTTTTGATGGGCATTTGAAAGTCTGCTATGGTTCGGACGCAGAGGGTCCACAGCGTATTTTGGACCAGGACCTTGCCGACAAGAAAATGGACCGCAAGTCCGAAACCAACCGTGAGAATGTCCGTGAAGACCCGTATTCCTATTTGTTTTGGACCAGGGATTCTTTGAAGAACATTGTCCGACGCTCCATAAACTTGCAGGACGGTGTGGCACCCGACGGGCGGTTGAAGTTCAAGAAAACCGTGTCTGCCGAATTTGGTATGGGCTGTGTCCTGGTTTCCAATAAAATGGGATTGATTGAGGACTTTGCCGAAGCGTTCGCAGCGGAATACCAAAACATTCACAACGTCCCGATTAACTTGAAGTTCGCCTACGAAACACGCACGTCCGTAGCCGAGGGCGGTTACGACACGGCAGGCTTGAACTTGACGATTATCCAGGACCTCGGTGAAGAAGAACCTATTTCGTTCCGTCAAGGGGACCTGTTTTCCTATTCCTGGAACGTCCGTGTCATTTTGCAGTTCGTGAGCGAATTTGCCGATTGGCGAATATCCCCGCTGCGTTCCGTCGTCGTGGACCTGTATAACAAGAACGGCATTCCGCTTGCGTCTATGGATTTCAACGGTTTGCCCGAATGGAAGGAATACGTCGCAAAGGACGGGACAAAGGTAATCGTCCCCAAAGACGCTTACGTTGAAGTTGAGAAGCCCTAGTAGGTATTCTATTATATCCATTAGTTATCCCGAAGTAACGCCTATTTTGAGTATTCCCCTGTTGCACAACGGGGGAATTTGTTGTTATTTTTAAGAACGTAAAACTAAACCAGGAGTTTATCTATGCAGTATGTAAAGGACGATTCCCTTGTCAACTTCCCGTTTTGGAGCGGTGCGAAGTCCAATGCAGATATGCTTACCTACGACGAATTGCAGCAGTTGGACGACGTGCTGCCCGAATACTTTGACACGGGTGATGGCAGACTTCCGACCGAAACCGAAATTAACGATATGTTTTGGTTTGAGTTCGCCACGGTTTGCGAAGCTATTGGCTTGAAGTATGACGCAGACAAGGACGAAATTATCCGTGATGGTGACGACGACAGCGACGAAAGCCGTAAGAAGCGTTCCGAAGCCAACGGCAACGACAAGGTTGGTAAGCAGAATTTCACCTATGCAGAACTTGAAGATGCCTGGAACAAACTCAACGACCGCATTCAACGTGACCCGTTTGACAAGGACAATCCCCCGTCGGGTGGTTACGATATTCGCAACGGCTATTTCTGTGGCGAGCGTGATTGGAACGAATGGCATATTGACTTTACCCTTGACGCTGTTAAGAAAGCACTTGAAGAAGTGGCTGAACCGATTAGGGAAGGCGACCTTGAAGTGTATTACAATGACAAGGACAACAATCAAGCCGATTCCGATAATCACGGTATCTTTATCATTGACGGCAAGATTGACACCATTTACTAATCGCAAGGGGTTTCTTGTATATGGCTAATTGGTCTATCAGTTATACCGACGTTTTTGGTAAGAAGAAAGTTGAGTCGTTCCAGGACAAGGACGCAGCACAGGCACGTTATGAAGACCTGCTTCCCCGCACCTATGGCGACCTGGGCGACCTTGTGAACGTGACCGCACCCGTCCGTTCTGCCGTAAAGGTTTCGGAAGGTATCTTTTACGGTTCTGCCGACAAGAAAGCCCCGAACCGCTATGCCGACGGCAAGGAAGAATGGGACGATTTCAAGGACGTAGTTCGCAAGTTGCTTGCTGAATTTGACGACCGTGCTGAAACAAAGTTCTTCAAGGTTGTTCCGATTGGGGATGACAACTACGAAATCTATTTCAAGGGCGACGGGGACAAGTTGTCCGACCTGCTCTTTATGAGTATCTATCAAAGTTCGTTTGGCGAGCCGACTATTAGTGTTATCAAGGGCGACGTTAGCGACGCTGTGTTTGACGACGCTTATGACATTGTTGAGCCGTATATCGCAGACGTGTTCCGTTTGGCGTATGACGACGGCAACACGGGCATTGTTCGCAAGTTCTATTCTAGCGGTGACTACCACAAGTCATTGAAAGAAGATTGCGGGGGTGCGTCTGCTGCGTCGCTCGGTGCAGTCCCGACCGCCACCGTTTGTCCGTCTAACAAGCGTTAAACTTAAACCAACCGAGGCAAAAACACTATGCAGATTGCAGAAGACTATATTCCGTTTAAATGTGAGTTCATTGACGACATTTCCCGTGTTGACGAATCCGCACAGTCCGAAGTCGCAAAGAGCGGTGGCACCATTCTTGCCATTGTCAAGGGTCAGCATTTCTGCCCTGGCAAGGTGAGCCGTAATCACCGTCTTTATACAGAAGAACTTTGGGAAGTTGCAGGCAAGGACGAAGACGTGCAGCGTAAGCTGACCAACGGTCAAATGTTCGGTCGTATCGGTCACGAAGCCGAAATCACGGACGAAGATATTGCTGAAGGCAAGTTCTCGCATATTACCCGTAACATAGATTGGAAGACGGGTATCGCTGAATCCGTTATCTACAATACGGATATGGGTAAGACGCTATACACCATTCTTCGTGCGGGCACCACTATGTATGTCAGCTCCCGTGCCGACGGTGACTACGAAGGCAAGGACGAAGACGGTAACGACATTCTTGACCCGAAGACATACAAGCTAGAACGCTTTGACTTTGTGCAGGACCCTGGGTTCCTGGACGCAAAGCCGAAAATGATTTCCGAAAGCAAGAAAAACGAAAATGTTGAAGAAGCCGTGAACGAACGTGTCGCAGAATCCCTGCTTTCTCTTGCAAAGGAATTGGGGGCACCCGTTGAACTTGACGGCAGCACCTACGTTGTAGAAAGCCTGGAAAAGAAAACCGTTGAAATGACAAATTGTGACAACGGCACGGGCGACACCTACAAGTTTGAAGACTTTACCGAAGTGACTGAAGATATTAAGCAGTCTATCGTGAAGTTCGTTGAAGGCTTGCAGGACGAATTGAAGCAGTCCGAAGACACTATCCGTGAATTGAAGTTCGCCAACAAGAACGGCTTGAACGAAGATTACGTGAAAGAACGTCGTCGTGCAGGTGCTACTTACGAAGCTATTGAACGTGAGCAGCCTGCACCGCAGACCTTTAAGGTCCTGGAAGCAAAGGCACCCGCCCGTGCAGCCGAAGACAACGACGGGTCCTTGATTGGTTACATTCTCGGCAGCAGGTAGTGAGGTCACTTATGG